>JAEEGJ010002312.1_pt1 | contig 107655 bp, 74 predicted proteins | sample 8958761 | NCBI WGS metagenome assembly JAEEGJ01 (sample SAMN16246546, study PRJNA631951) | gut metagenome | biome: gut microbiome; feature: rumen; material: RS-attached | host: Bos | place: Iran: Karaj | collected 2018-10 | reverse complement strand
CTCCCCCAAGCGTTCATAGCGACGGGGAGGTTTGGCACCTCGATGTCGGCTCGTCGCATCCTGGGGCTGGAGAAGGTCCCAAGGGTTTGGCTGTTCGCCAATTAAAGCGGCACGCGAGCTGGGTTCAGAACGTCGTGAGACAGTTCGGTCCCTATCCGGTGTGGGCGTTCGAGACTTGAGGGAAGCTGTCCTTAGTACGAGAGGACCGGGACGGACGTACCTCCGGTGTACCGGCTGTCGCGCCAGCGGCATTGCCGGGTAGCCGTGTACGGATCGGAGAAACGCTGAAGGCATCTAAGCGTGAAGCCGTTCCCAAGATCAGGTCTCGCGGGGGCAACCCCATGTAGGGCCGTCGTAGACTACGACGTCGATAGGCCGCAGGTGTGAGCGTGGCGACACGTTGAGCCGAGCGGTACTAATAGCCCGGTAGAGCTTTTCCTTTTTTTCGACGATTCGGTTCATCTGCCGCGTGGGCAGCCCGGATCCACACCAGCTTCAAGGCTGTGCCAATTCAGGACTTTTTCGACAACACGTTGTCGCCGACAAGATTGTTTCAGCGGTTACCGAGAGGGGGTCATACCCGTTCCCTTTCCGAACACGGAAGTCAAGCCCCTCATCGCCGATGGTACCTGGCCCACGGGCCCGGGAGAGTAGGTCGCTGCTGGATTCACGCCCCCTACGAGGTAAACCTCGCAGGGGGCTTTTTTTTATACCCTTTGTATATCCCTTTTTATTGTGTCATACACAACGTTTTTCCGCCAAAAAGCTGTTATTTATTCCGATTTGGAATACAGAATATATTTTATAGGTCGGAGTTGTTTGTGCGAGAGATTGGAACAGTCTTTCGTGATTAAAGGAATCGTATCTATGAAGCATTGGGTTTGGATAGTTTACGCCATTTTTTTCTTGTCCGTTGCAGCAAATGCGACATTGACGTTGCATATTCAGTCGCCGTGGCGTAATGATGCGTCTAAAGACGGCTTTTTCTTGCATATTTTGGGGGGAGCCGGTGGTGGATACAATCCAACTTTCGGGGCAGGGTCCTCGACGATTACGACTGACGAAGGCGATGGCTGGTTCAGCTACACCTGGAACAAGAATGTGTCTGACTTCCAGGACTGGGAATCTTTTACAGTAAGCATTTATCCGAACACTGCTGACGGTAACTACAACAATAATAATGGCGAACAGTGGAAGGCCGGTGGCGAATTCAAGATGGGCACGCTGTTCGGAACCGATGTCGAAGTATGGCTTTACACGGATCCCACCGATAAGAGTTACACAAAGTCCTTTGTGGCTCCGGGTTCTAAGATGGTGTGGTTCAAGAGTCCGTGGGGCAACAAGGCTTTGCCACAGATGATTTTTGGTAATGATTCCGTGATGATGCGCTATGCTATCGATGACAAGTCGAGTTGCGGATGGTTTTACGGTGCCGTTTCGCCAGCGGTGATTAAGCGAAATCCCGTTCAGACTGCGCATTTTATCCGTTTGAATACGCCCTATCTGTCATTCCCTGCTTCGGGTACGGTAGAGCTTGCTGACTACTTTGCCGTAATGGATACTTTGTTTATTGATGGAACAGGGGCTTCCCCTGTGATTACGGAAAAATTTGGCACGTTGGGAGAATGCTTTGATTCTACCCGCGTGTTACATATTTACCACCCGTGGCGTACGAATTCCACGTTTAAGGACAGTACGGTTTATATTACAATTGGCAACAACATCATCAATAATCCTGTGGCAACTGAAAAGGATGCGTACCCGTACTGGTTCCACTATGATTTTGAACCTGCAACGGTGAATTCTACGAACTGGAATTCTACGATGGCTCAGTTCAATATTTATCGCCGTCAGAACGAATGGCCTCAGGTGACGTATTTTCCCGAAGGCAAACGCCCGCTTGCCTCCAGGCTGTTCCCGACAGGTGTTTACGAGACTTGGCTATTTACCAATAGCGATGGAGAACTTGATCTTTCGTTTAGTCCGCTTGAACCGAAGACGATTCGCTTGATGAGTCCATGGGACAACATGTCACCTTCGATGATTGTGGCTGGCGAATTGGTGCGCATGGGCCCGATTTCGGCAAGTCCCTTTGATTCGAGCCAGAGTGATACTTGTGGCTGGTATCAGGGCACGTATTACAAGCATGCTGATGATTGGAGCGTTCAGTTCAGGCAGTCATTCGGTACGGATTTCTATAGCCTTGAGGGGCTGATGGGCGAAGGCAAGGAAGCCGGTACTCCGATTTCTCTAGATTCCATGGTCGCACTCTATGACACGGTGTGGGTTTATCCCTACCCGCTTTCGAGTAGTATGCCCAAGTTCAGTGAAGCATTCCCGGGTCGTCTGGGTATTTGCCCGACCATGAAGATTTCGGCGATGATTCTTGACTGGGCTGGTGAATCGTATGGTGATGCAATCGATATTGACTTTGGCGGTATTTATGGCGGTAACGAATATACGACGGTCGTTCATAACGGTTCTGAATACAAGACTTGTGGCGGACATGTGCTTGGCATGGTGCAGGACACCTTGAGTGAACTCGGGCTCCCGCTGCGCGTTGATTCGCTTGCATTCCCGTGGGAACAGTGCTCCGCGGGCCGCGAAATCGATAAGTGGTTTATTCCCGAGGTCCTGGCGACCGACCCTGCGACGGGTCGCGAATACACGAATGCGACTTGCCGTGATATCGACCTGGTGCTCGATGCCGAAGGATTCTGGCTGGCCGACGTGACGGAATCTCCGAATGGCTGTAATGATCCTGTTAATCCGGGATTCTACCCGATTGATGATTTCCAGTACCTTGATTCGGCAAGGACTATCAAGAACCCGAAATTTGACTGGGATATTCAGGGGTGCAAGCACAACTACAGTTTCTCAATGAAGATCAATGCGCAGTTCAAGTACGTGAAAGGACAGTTCTTTGAATTCCGCGGTGATGATGATGTGTGGGTGTTTATCAATAACCGTCTGGTCGTCGATATTGGCGGTTGCCATAGCCCTGTGGAAGGTGCTGTGGACCTCGATACGCTAGGCCTTACCGAAGGTAAGGAATATCCGTTTCTGATTTTCTTCTCGGAACGTAACGCCACGGGCTCTAACTTCAAGATGCGTACTTCGATTAATTTGCAGACGCAAAAGACTTATTTCCCGGTTGAAAAATCGAATTCGAAGGGAATTATCGAATATGAACTTATGCAGTTGCTTATCGACGAGTCTCTGAGCTGCGATGTGTCGAGCGTGTCAAAGATTGATACGACTTATGCGCAGTCCGTATTCCGCCTGGTTGGTGGAGGATTACCTGCTGACGGCGTGCTGCTTGAACCGGGCCTGAACTATGGTGGTATACTCATTAGCGAAAACATGGCCGGATTCACGATCGATACTTCGGCTTTCGTAAATTCGCGTACGCTTAGTCCGGGTAAGTATATTTTGATTTGTTACTTGGCTGCAGACGAAAGCCAGTATCAGATGATTCCGTTTACGGTACCGGAGTATCCTTTGCCCGATATAGCCTTTGTGGATGTTTTCCACGTGACCGATTCCGCTTATTTCGATCCGGCAGGGTATACGCTGCGTGGCGATGTGATGGGGTTGAATGACGGCAAGAACGATACGCTTTTGGCCCATGTGACGTATCCGGATACGGTTCCTATAAGGATTGTCCTTCTTTTTGGAACAACTCCTTGTGGCCAAATGGCTGCCGGTGCCGATATAAACTGTGTGCAGGAACTGAACCTGAATACAAAATTTCCTCTGAGTTTCTTGGATAAAGATAACCAGCGCGTGACAACGATTTCGACAGATTCGACGGGCTATGCGAGTTTTTATGTGGTGGGTGATTCTGCCATGGTGGATGCTTTCTTTAAAATTGAAAGTGATGGCGTAAACAATGCCCTGGTATGGAAGGATATTCACTTCAAGGAACCTCCGGTGCCTTTTGCTCAGCGGGCAAGAATGTACGACGTGACTGGCGACGGTATTCCCGATAGTCTGGTGATACCGTTCAGCAAGCCTTTCGATGACGTGGTGCCCGATACCATTTCATGGGCCTTTGGCGGTACTGAATTCCATTCAACAGCTGGACAAGAAAATATTTGGCCTCTCGTGGTGATGGACTCGGTGATTACCCTTTATAATCCGGATGGCCTTCGCAAAGACGCATTTACCGGTCTTTCGGATCAGATCTATTCGGGTTCCCTTCTGTACCATTACACCTATACCGATGAGGAATCCGGCGAAGAAGTTAAGCTTTCAATGAACACGTTGATTGAGGATAAGGTGGCTCCCATTGTGTTGAGTGCTGTCATTGAGCCTGTGTCCGAAGATCTGAGCTCGTTGACGATTAACTTGAGCGAAGGTACTGGCGACAATACGATTGACGGAAAGACTGCATTTATATTCTATCGCGATACGGCAATTTTTATGGATTCGCTTTACATTACAAAATTCAGCATGAACCCTCAGGGAAACGTATTCCGTTTGTATTTCCAGCGGACTGCTCAGACGACGCTTCCGGAAGTGGGCGATTATGTAAGGCTGTTGCCGGGTGAACTGAAGGATCGTAGTGAAAATGCCGCCCATGTGAACAATCCCAAGGTTCGCATTGTGGGCGAACAACGTACTGAAATCAAGGCTCCTGGAGTTGTGACGATTTCCAGCAATCCCGAGGTCTGGCCGCACCAAGAATCGATTGTTCCTATGGTGGTGCCGACAAACAAGTCCTTGCAAGATATTATTGACAGTGTGGGTATGCCAGGCTTGTTGTTGAGTTATAATATCGGCGAGTTGGCAACAACGCTACTTATGGATTTGCCTAGCGGTGCCAATAAGGATTCTGCTCTTGCGCTCATACGAATCAAGTGGGAAGGCTACTATTTCTCGCACTTGGGGAACTTCGTGAACAAGGCTAGTGGGACGATTGCCTGCAACGACAAAACGGTATTCTACAATGCGTCTAATCCAGAATTGTCTAACTGCTATGACAATCCTGGGAACCTGTTCTTTGAATGGAACGCCCGCAGCGAAAAAGGCCGTGTCGTGGGAACAGGAGCCTACATTACCAAGATGAAGGTAAAAATCACGAGTGGCCCCGAAAAGGCCGGAAGTAGCGATGACACCTATACAATAGGTATCCGCCGTAGCAAAAAATTCTAGCGTTGTTTGAAACTTTAAAGGATTAGGCTCGGGCTGTCGTATTGTACAGCTCGAGCGTTTCTTTTAGCTTAGTCGCAACGCCATTGATAGTGTTGAAAATATTGCTCAGGTCGCCCTGGATCTTGTCGAAGTTTTCAAGATTGCAGAACAGGTCGTTGCGGAAAGTCTTGTTGGACTGGTAAAGGTCCCGTAGCGAACGCAGGATTTTTGCCTGCTGTTCCATTTGTGCCTGGGCTTCTTTTTGGCTAGCTTCCAATTCAGTTTTCTTTTTCTTGGCAACTTCGGGGTCGTTTTCGCGAAGGATATATGTGGGAAGCGTTGCGAAGTCTTCGAACTTTCCGGAGGTGTTGTTGCCGTTTCTGGAATTGTTGTTACGCAGGCCAATTCCCTTGACTGCAGAATCAATGGAAATGGTGCAGCTGGAGGTCCCATGATAATTGCAACGTACATGCTTCTCGATTTGACGGAGTTCGTTGTAGGGGTTGAAATCTTCGTCGGATTCTACAAAGTGAAGCGGTACGTACAGGGGAACCTGTTCGCCGGCAATGGTAATGCGGTAGCTGATGCAGGGCTCCCCGTTGAATTCCTTGGTTTCGTACAAATTGTTGGAACTGTTCAGAAGTCCCTTGACTTTGCGGTAAAGGGCTTGGGCATCATAGGTGGTTTCGACAACGTTTGCCAGATCCTTGAGCAAGACCGATTTGACAATGTTGTTGAAGCTTTCCATAATGGCGTTGTTCGACGTAGAACGGCCCCATATGGGAGTGCCGAGGAACAATGTGTCGGAGAAATTCGTTTCGGTGCGTCCGTTAAAGAAAGCGATGGTGCGGGCGATGTTTGCCAAAGAAAGCCATTTGCTGATGGGTACATAGATGGCGTTCTGTATGCAAAGTTCCGAAAGCTTTCCAATAATGGCCATGGTGTCCGGAGAAAGGGTCACCTTCTTGATTTCGTCAGCCCAGGCCGCTTTTTCTTCTTCTGAAATGGTGTATTCTTCGGGAACCTTGAAGCTGTCGTTAAGCTTGTAGTTTTGGAGCAATGTGCACAAGGCGTCCGAAGAAAGATTGTCGGGCATGTAAATAGTCAGGGTGATGTCGTCGGCAATATCGGCGCGGCCCATGGCGTTTTCGGGCCTGACATCGCTACTGAGAATAAGGGTCGAGTGCTTTCTGTCTTGAAGGGCATGACGGACATTGTCTTTGGTAATGTCGTCGATAGGATTGAAATCCTTAAACCAGATAAAATCGTAATCTTCGAAGTTTGCCAGACGTTCTTGAAGGTGCGTGCCGATTTTCAGAGGGCGCGTTTTCTTGAACGCCGAAAGCAGTCGGCCAATCATGAAGTTCTTGCCCGAACCGGAACGTCCATACAGATAAAAGGACTCGTTGTTGATTGCAGCAAGGAACCCCAGCTGGAGTCTGTCTTGCCTTTCTGGAAATTCCTGGCAAAGGGCCTGCATCAAGTTCTGGATACGGGAGGTGAGTGTCATGATTTCATCCTTCTTTTGCAGAAATATAAAAACTGATGAAGGAATTTTAAATAGGTAATTTTTTTAAGGGAGCTTTTGAAGCGTTTCAGGAGAAATTTTTGTGGCTTGGTAGGCGATATAAATTCGGCTTTTTACGTTTTTTTGGATAAATTCAGCGGGAAGCCGGGCCGCATCTTTCTCGCTGATGATAAAGGAATCTTGCGGAAAGTCTCGGAGAAGTTGTTCAAATTTCGCAGGGAACTCCTTGCAATGGTCTTTGAAGAAGTAGGTGTGCTTGATGTCGATTCCGAAATTTTGAATATCCTTGCAGAACCTTTCCGGGTCACCGATTCCGCATATAATATTCGCATTGGATCCGCCTTCCCATTGGGCCTTTGTGGTAATATGTGATACTTTGTCTACAATGAGCTTGATGTCGGGTTTTTCGCCATAGCACTTTAATGCGATTGAGGTCAATGAGTTGCCTACGTGATCTTTAGCGAGGCTTCGCATGTTACCGCAGGGCCAGAGTTCCGAAATCTTGGTGGGTAAGGCTTCCCATTGCAAGAGTATGGTGACTGCTCCTGTAAGACGGCTGTCTTCGAAACCGTCGTCGCAGACGATAAAATCGAACTTGCGTGACTTGTCGAGTTCGTGGGCCAAGCGATAGCGGTTGTTGGTTGCAAAGATTTCGACGTTCCCATTGTCGGAAAACTTTTGGCGTAGCATGGTGATTTCATCGAAGGCGTATTCGTGGGCGAGAAGCGCAACCCTTTTGCCTTGCTGGGCGTAGTGCTTGCAAAGCCAGATGCAGAAAGGCGTCTTACCTGCACCACCAGTGCGAAAGCTTCCGACAACGATTAGCTTGGAATGCTCTAGAGGCGCGCCTGGCCTAAGGCAGAGCGCGTGATGCAGCAAGTATGCGGCACGATAGCAGAGAGCTAGAATATAGCGGAGCATAGAAGTTAAAACAGATTCTACAATTTGAAATGTGTAATGTGGAATGAGGGTTGTTTCATTTCACATCTCACTTTCTTAACCGCTGTCTACTTCCTACCGTCTACTGTTACTACAAGCAGTTTCTCTTTTGCTGTAGATAGAGGTCTGCGAGTACAAGGGCTGCCATGCTTTCGACGATTACCGGTGCACGGACTGCAACGCACGGGTCGTGGCGACCGCGGGCGGCAAGCGTTCCGTTTTCACCACCGCGACCAGCAGTCTTCTGTTCCTGCGAAATGGTGGCGGTGGGCTTGAATGCCATGCGGCAGTAAATGGGCTCGCCGTTGCTGATTCCGCCGAGGGAACCGCCTGCATTGTTGGTACGGGTATGGTAGGCGTGGCCATCAAAGTAAAGTTCGTCGTTGTGCTTGCTGCCGTGCATGCGAGCCGAGGCGAAGCCGCTTCCGATTTCAAAACCCTTGCAGGCGGGAATCGACAGCATTGCCTGGGCGAGCAACGCGTCCAGGCGGTCGAACACCGGTTCGCCCAGCGCCACCGGCGGATTCTTGACCAGGAGGCATACGGTGCCGCCAATGCTGTCTCCGTTTGCGCGGGCATCGAGTACGGCTTGTTCCATCTTGGCGCTGGCTTCCTTGTCGGGGCAGCGCACAGGAGATTCTTCAATTTGTTCGAGCGTGAGGCTGTTCAGGTCCAGCGGGCCGCAATCGACTTCGCCAATGGAATTCACCCAGGCGATGATTTCGGTGCCGTTGATCTGCTTCAAGAGTTTCTTGGCGACTGCACCTGCTGCAACGCGTCCGATGGTTTCGCGGGCAGAGCTGCGTCCACCGCCGCGGTAGTCCCTGAACCCGTACTTAAGGTCGTAGCACAGGTCGGCGTGGCCCGGACGGTACCACTTTTGGATTTCGGCGTAGTCGTGGCTGCGCTGGTCTTCGTTAAAGACGGCGAATGAAATCGGGGTTCCGGTGGTTTTTCCTTCGAAGACTCCCGAAAGGATTTTTACCTGGTCCTTTTCGTCGCGGGCGGTGGTCATTTTGCCCTGCCCGGGGCGGCGGCGGTTGAGTTCCGCCTGGACTTCTTCTTCGGTGATTTCGAGACCTGCAGGGCAGCCATCCAGGACCGAACCTACGGCCGGACCATGGGATTCGCCCCAGGTAGTAACGCTAAAAATTTTGCCAAAAGTGCTTGCCATGAGTCAAAATATAGATAATCGGCGTTTTTTCTAAGAAAATATCAGATAAGGACTTACCAACATGGCAAAGTTTACTATCTTTTACAAAGATTCTAGGAGAATCCTGTGAAACACTTTGGATTTATTATAACGATTTTGACCCTGCTGCTTTCTCTGGAAGCGGCCGCCCAGCGTTATAATGACTTTGCGGGTATTCCCTTCGGTGCCTCCCGCGAGACCGTTATTGAAGAGGTGATGAAGCTCGGTTATGAGCCTTATGGTCAAAGTGGTGAAGGCGAACGCGTCGTCATTCCCGTTTTTATGTTCGGTGAACTGCCGGTCCAGGTTGACTTTATTTTTAACAAGAATGACAAGTTCTATTCCTTCGAAATTCGAACAGGCCGTGTAGAACGCGCCCGCTTGAACAAGTCTTTCGAAGCGGTAGCCTACATGTCCGAGCAGTTTACGCTCAAGTACGGCAAGCCCTCGGGCAACCCGGCAATCGACGAAACTTCGGCCCTGAAAGAAAGCATTTTGAACCTGTACCAGCAGTGGTTCTCTCAAAAGGTCCTGAACATCTATACAGGGCTGGTCCAGAAAGATGGCCGTTATTTCGCTGTGGGTGCCGTAACGCACCGCAAGCTTGCTACCGAAAAGACTTCGGGATCGGGACGCGCCACGGAACGGGCTACTTCCAACAAGCCTGTCTTCTAGTTTGTTCAAAACAGAATCAAGAAGAAAAGCCGACGAATTTCGCCGGCTTTTAAATTTATGCATTCGAGCTAGACTAGGCCTTGAGCTTGTCCAGGGCCTCGTTGGGGCCAATCACGAACAGCACGTCGTTTTCCTTGAGTACGTAGTCGGCGATGTTACCGATCTTGGGAGTGCGTTCCAGCGGGTCGCGGATGGCGATGACCTGGATGCCGTACTTGTGGGTAAGGGACAGGTCCTTCAGGGTCTTGCCGAGGAAGGCGTCGGGGCAGGCGATTTCGACGATGGAGAAGCCTTCCATGAAGGGCAGGTAGTCCAGCATGTTCGGGCGGTTCAAACGTTCTGCCAGCGAAATGGCCATGTCGCGTTCCGGGTGGAAGATGTCTGCCACGCCGAGCTTTTCGAGGATAATCGTGTGGGCCGGGCTACTGGACTTGGCGATAATATGCTTGACGCCAAGTTCCTTGAGGTTCAGCACGGTCAAAAGCGATGCTTGCAGGTCTTCACCGATACAGCAGATAACGCTGTCCACCTTGGAAAGGGGAAGAGACTGTAGCTGTTTTTTGCGGGTACCGTCGGCAACGACGGCCTGGGCCACCTGGTTCGAAATGTCCTGGATTTTTTCGGGGCTGGGGTCTACGACCATCACGTCGTGTCCGAGTGCGGTCAAATGACGGGCCAAGAAATAGCCCGTGTTTCCGAGACCGATTACTACAAATTGTTTAGAAGCCATGGCTTAAAGATAGTTATTGGTCGCCCCATGTATGAGATCCTGATGTTTTAGAACCCTCTACAATGCAACGGATAGAATTGGCCTGGTCCTTGTAAAACGCTTTTTTTTGCCAACTTCCAAATTTCCACTTGAAATAGTAGGCGTAGTCGGTATAATCGTCTTTTTCCTCGGCTGCCCAATAGACACCAGTATTGTCATAGTCGTAGAAATCCCCGTTAAAGGCGCGGAATCCGGTGTGGTTGGTGAGGGTATGTTCGAATGAATCGGCTTGCAGCGCGTGTTCCCAGTCTTTAGTGGTCGGAAGCCTTGTTCCTGGAGGGCAGACTCTCTGGGCTAAGTGCCAAGTGTAAAGCCGGCCGTCTTTTTTGCAATGGGGCTTCTTTTCGTAGCAGGTGCTTTGCCTGTCTTCGTAGTTCAAGTTCTCGGCCATCCATGTTGTGCCGTAGACGGTAATGGTCCTGTAGGGCTGGTTGTCGCGGGAATCAATAAAGGTGTCAGGATCGGCAGGCTTGGCTTCGCCTGTTTGGCGGACAGCCGCTGGCTGGGGCTGTTCTTTTACTTCGGAGGGGGACGTGTCCCAGGGGGAACGTTCCCAAACCGAAGCCGCATTGACCATGGCTATGGCAAAAAGGAATCCGGGAAAAGCGAATTTCATTTGATCTCCTAAACCTTTTTTCGTCTGAACTAGCCGACCATGATGTCTTCTTCGGCATACCACATGCCCTGCTCCTGCTTTTTAGCCACTGCAGAAATCAGGAACAACGGGCCCATACGGCCGACAAACATCACCGTACAGATGACGATGCGGCCAGGAATCGAAAGATCCGGGGTGAGCCCCATGGAAAGGCCGCAGGTGCTGTAGGCGCTTGCCACTTCGAAGAATACCTTGAGGAACGAAACCTGTTCGATGGAGTTGCCGGCGGCCTCGGTTTCGAGCAACACAAGGGTTGCCACCACCACGACCACGATAGCCACCACGAAGATTCGCACGGCCTTATCGACTGTGGTTTCGGGGATGGTACGGCCCAGAATCTGGGTCTTGTTGCGGCCCAGCAGGCGGTTGAACCCCAGCAAGAAAATCACGGCGGTCGTTGTCGTCTTGATACCGCCACCGCAGCTACCCGGGTTTGCACCGATCAGCATGATAATCACAAAGAAGAACAGCGAGCCCACGCTCAGGGCCGAGGTGTCGATGTTGTTGAGGCCCGCGGTGCGGCTGGTGAATGCCATAAAGGCGCTGGATTCCAGCTTTTCTCCGAAGTTCAGGCCTGCAAAAGTATTGCTCCATTCGCTGAACATGAAGAAGGCGATACTCACGAGAACGATAATCAGGGTAAAGCCAGTGGCAATGTGGGTATGCAGCGACACCTTGCGGATAGCGCGTTTTTTAAAGTCGAACAAGTAACGGATTTCGGTAATGGCCAAGAAACCGAAACCGCCGGCGAGCGCGAGCACGCAGGTCGTGATGTTCATGAGCGGGTTCAGCTGGAAACGTACCAGAGAATCGGGGAACAAGGTGAAGCCCACGTTACAGAAGGAACTGACGGCCTGGAACAGGCTACAGAAAAGGCGGTCGTAGAGTTCCATGTCGGAAAACTGCGTAAAGTAGATGCCGGCGCCGATGGCTTCGAGTCCGAAGGTAAAGGGGAGTACTGCCTTCAGGATTCGGCCCGCGTCGACGTTACCTTCCTGCGTGTAGTTGGCAAGGAGGGCCGACTGGTGGTTGAATCCCGGGTGCATGCCGGCAAGGAGGATTATCACGGTAGAAATCGTCATGATTCCAAGACCGCCCGCCTGCATTAAAACCACGAGCACCCAGTTGCCGAAGGTGGTAAAACTGGCGCTGATATCGATGGTAGAAAGACCCGTGACGCACACGGCAGACATGGCCGTAAAGAAGGCATCGAGAACGCCTACCGGTTCACGCTGCGCAAACGGGAGCGACAACAGGAGTGCTCCCAAAGAAACCAGCGCGAGGTAGCCGGACACGATCATCAAAATCGGGTTGCCCGACTTTTTCTTGACTTCGGCCTTCTTTTCCACGAAGTCAAACGCTTCGTACCTTGAACGTAACATGGGCCACAATATAGAAATTAATCCCTATCTTGCCTAGGTTTGGGCGGTTTTCTACATTTGGCCGCGTATGAAGAATTTGCGTGCCATTTTGATGCCGATTGCGATTTTGCTCGGAATTTTGCTCCCGCAGGCACATGTGCTTTCGCCATTGATGCCTTTTTTGATCGGCACCATGATGTTTTTGACGTTTGTGACTAAAATTCCGCCGCAAACGCATGGCTACACGTTCAAAATTGAAATTCGTGCCCTGATTGTGAGCCTGATTCTGGTGGCAGTCATTGCAGGAATTGTAAAACTGTTTGACTTGCCGCGCGAAGTGCTTTTGGGTGGTGCGATTATTGCGCTTTGCCCGCCTGCAAACGCAGCCCCTGCCATGGCCAAGATGCTCGGCGGTTCGGCCTCGCTTGCGTTAAAGATTTTTTTGAGCGGAAACCTGATCGCGTGTTTTTCGATTCCCATTGTGTTCGGTTACCTGACCGGCACCGATGCGGGCCTCTCCGAAATCGCGATGAAGATTTTCAATACGATTCAGCCCATCATCAGTATACCGCTCGCGTTTGCGCTTGGCCTGCGGGCGTTCTACCCGGAACTTGCCGACCGTGCCGCCAAATACCAGAAGTACACCATGTTCGTGTGGACCTTCTCGGTGTTCGTGATTTTGGCGAAGGCGAGCTACGACATTCGCGAGATGGGATTCACGGAACTTTGGAATAGCGGAAAGCTCCCCATGATGGCGGGCATTTCGCTGATTCTTTGCATTCTTTTGTATGCTCTCGGTTGGTATGTCGAAAGGAACCGCCGCCCGATTGAAAGTGCGCAGAGCATGGGCCAGAAGAACACTACGCTCGTCATCTGGATTGCCACTTTGTATGCGGGCCCCGTGGTGGCACTTGCCCCGACTTGCTACGTGGTGTGGCAGAACCTGGTGCTCAGTTATCTGAGCGCGAGGATCAAGCCGAAGGAACCTGCAAAACAATGACTCATGCCGAACTTGTCAAGCGCCTGTTGGCGGAACAGGATTTAAAGTACCGCGACTTTCATGCGTCGCTTTTGCCGAACATCGATAAGAAATCGATTATTGGCGTGCGTGTGCCCACGATGCGAAAGATTGCGAAGGTGTTTGCCGCAGGCGCGACTCCTGCCGAACTCGGTAAATTCCTCGACAAGCTCCCGCACAAGTATTTCGAAGAAAACCAAGTGCACCTTTTTGCGGTTGAACGCATCAAGGATTTTGACGAGTGCTTGCGCCGCATCGAACAGTTCTTGCCCTACATTGACAACTGGGCCGTATGCGACGGAAAATCACCCAAGGTTTTACTTAAGGATGAGTCTCGCTTTTACGCCAAGATTTGCGAATGGCTGAAGTCAACCAAACCTTACACAGTGCGATTCGGCGTGAACATGCTCATGAATTTTTTCTTGGATGAGCGCTTCAGCAAGGAACATTTAAAACTCGTTGCCGCTATCGACGAAAACCTTTTCGATGACGATTCGACAGGCGCTGCGCAGGCTTCGGTAAATGCAGCCCGCCCTACCGACCGCTATTACGTGCAAATGGTTGTTGCTTGGTACATGGCGACCGCACTCGCCAAGCAATGGGGCGCAACATTCCCTTACATCAAGGGCCGCAAACTTTCGCCTTGGATACACGCAAAATCTATCCAAAAAGCCTGCGAAAGTTACCGCATCACGCAGGAGCAAAAAGAAGCCCTGCGTGGGTTGAAATAGAGCCGTAATTTCCCCGAAAAAGTCCACATTTGACATTTAGTCATTTTGGGGGTATATTTAGGGGTATGATGGGTATTGGTAAAGATTTTAAAGTCTCGGGCGTGGCCCTTGCCGCGTTCTGTTTAGCAGGTTTATTTGTCCCTGCACATGCACAGACCAAGGTCGTTGTCGACCCTGGCAAACGCTACCAGGTTTTCGAGGGCTGGGGCACAAGCCTCTGCTGGTGGGCCGTAAAGGCGGGCGCCTGGAGCGAGGCGAACCGCAGCAAGCTTCTGGGTGCGATTGCCGACCCCGATACGGGTCTCGGTTATACGATTTTCCGCTACAATATCGGCGGTGGCGACCAGCCGGGCCATAACCATTTGGACAAGGGCGACGGCGGCGCGAACGTTCCCGGCTATAAGCCTACCGAGAAGGGCGATTTCGACTGGACGGCCGACCCGTACCAGCGCACGATCGCCATCGAACTTTCCAAGCGCGTGAAGAGCCCGATTTTCGAGGCGTTCAGCAATTCGCCCCCGTGGTGGATGACCAAGAGCGGCTGCGTTTCGGGAAGTAGTGATGGCAGCGACAACCTCAAGGAAGACTATTTCGACGACTTCGCGGACTACCTCTCCGAAGTGGCGCTGCATTTCAAGAAGGAATGGGGAATCACGTTCCGCACGGTGGAACCGTTCAACGAGCCGAGTGCTGGCTGGTGGAAGTCCAATGGCGGGCAGGAAGGTTGCGGCTTCAAGAACAACCAGACGAAGATGATTGTGGAACTCGGCAAGGCGCTCCAGAAGAAGGGCATGTTCCCGGAGACTTCGGTGAGTGCTGCCGACGAGACGAACATTGGCGATGCCCTGAACCAGTTCAACAAGTACAGTTCCGAAGCGCTCTCTTACATGTTCCAGGTGAACACGCACAGCTATTCCGGCGGCGACAACCGCGCAAAGCTTTTCAACGCGGCGTTCGCGAAAGACAAGAAGGTTTGGCAGTCCGAAACGGGTCCGCTTCACAAGAGCGGCGACGAGAACATTGCGCTCTGGATGGCGGGCGTGATTTTGGCTGATCTGCGCGACATGAAGGCGAGCGCCTGGGTGGACTGGCAGATTGGCGACCCGGCCGAGAACTGGCGTAGCCTCGCGCTGAACCACAGCAAGCAGACTTTCAGCCCGAACGCGCGTTACTACATGCATGCGGCATTCAGCCGTTACATCCGTCCGGGTTCGCGCATTATCGATAGCGACAACGGCAACACGCTCGCGGCCCTCACGCCCGAGGGTGCGCTGGTGCTTATCGTGCGCAATAGCGGCTCAAGCGACGTGAAGTATGAATTTGACCTGGGTGAATTCGTGAAGATTGGCACGAGCGCGAAGGTGGTGCGATTCGAATTGCCGGGCAGTTTGAAGGCTCAATCCGATATCGCGGTGTCGGGCAAGGCGCTTTTGATGACCGCGAAGTCCAACACGATTACCACGATGGTGATCGAAGGCGCCGAAGGTGGCGTCTGCAAGCCGGATTCCATTATTCCGTATTCGAAGATTAACAATAACGAGGGCTGGTCCACCGCAACCGAGATCTCGCTTTCCAAGGGCGATTCGCTTTCGATTGGCCCGCACCCGTGGGAAGGCGGACGCTGGGTGTGGAGCGGCCCGAACAACTTTACCTCCACGAACCGTGAAATCCACCTCGGCAAGATGGACGGCACCATGAGCGGCTACTACAAGGCGGTCCACACGAACGCCTCGGGCTGCGAAGGCTCCGTAACCTTCAAGGTCATCGTAGACGATCCAGCGCACCCCTTCGTGGAACCGGATACGACCAAGGAAGACTCTAGCACCGTGATAAGGAATCGCAATCTTGCGGGTTTCGAAATTGGGCCGAACGAACCTATTCAGGTCTTTGATATGCAAGGCCGATTCTTGGGCAAATCGCTCAAACTTGCTCCGGGAATTTACCTTGTTCGTCAGGGAATCCGCTTGCAACAGGTGCGGATTAGATAGTTTGTGTCAATTATCTTGTGAAAATTACAAAAAGCTTACTGAATGAAAAAGGATTTTGCTATCCTTTATTCATGCTTTTACAAACAACTGCTCAAAAAATCGCTTTTTCTGTCCTCGCCCTGTTTCTCCTCATTACCGCAGGCAAGGATTGGTTTGACTTTTATTCCTGCGGCGCCGTAAGCCAGTGCCTTTCTGATGCGGGCACCCTGCAGCTGTATACTAAAACGGTCATGACGACTATGCTCACGGTGCTTGCCTTCGTGGCAGCACCGAGCGCTTTCTCTAGTCGAGACGGCAAGTTGCTGCGTGTAGCGTTCGTGTTCTCGCTGTTGGCGGACTACAGCTTTAGTTTGCTCAAGGCGACTGTTGCCGATGCTGGCACTATTAGCATCGTTCTCGGTATCACCTTCTTCATGGTGTTCCAGACCATCTTGATTTACAGGCATTCCCGCAAGTCCGAAGCAGACAAGAGTCTCCCCAAGATTTACTGGTTGTTGGCCGTAGCTGTTCTTGCAGGCATAGCCTTGATTGCTACCGGCACTTTGGGCCTCACCGTGGCCGTTGTCGTGGTTTACGGCGTGTTCGTCATTACCTCGGTGGTTGTCGGTATTCTTGCTCCGCGCAAAGGTTATTTCCCGACTGTCAATGCAAAGCTTATCCGTTGGGGTATGGTCGCCTTCTTCTTGGGCGATGTTTGCGTCGGCCTTTCGATGGTCACGGGTGACGACCACAGCGTGCTGCAGTCGGTTGCCGAAATCGCAAACAATATCATTTGGTGGTTGTATGTGCCGGCCCAGCTCTTGTTGATTCGTGCATGCGTGAAACCCCAGGCGTAAGCCCACGGACATTCAGATAAAAGCACCCTTTTAGGGTGTTTTTTTTAATGGAAAATTTTTGAGGGTATAAAAAAAGGGCATCCCTCACGGTGGAACACTCGAAGCTACTCATCTAAAAATGATAGCAGTGCCTCGGGGCTTTGTTTTTCGCGTCGATGCGCGCCTAAACTGAACACCAAGAGCGACGAGCTTTAATAATACTGTTAGATCGGGCGTTAATCCGTGGGATGCCTACCCGTAATATAGCCAAGTTGAAACTCAAAAGCAAGCGAAAAAACGAAAAAAAATTTTTCGGCATTTTAAAATGTCAATTAAGTAAATAATTGTTATCTATGTTTGGCGAAATTAGTCTGTAATGGTCGTTTTTATACAAACGAGCCCTACTCCATTTTGGAATATTCAGCCTTCTGTGTCGGGAGTGATAAATTCGGTGACGTACTTTGCGACTTGGTCGCGTAAGTTGTTTCCGCGGACCTTGCCGAGCAGGATTTCGATGTCTTCGATGGGGGCTGCCATGAACGCCTCGGCACTCCTGTATTTGCTCAAAATCTTGACACGGGTTTCGTGACCCACACCTGGCATCTTGAGCCATTCGACTTCCAGGTCTTTTTTGCGTTTGCTGCGCTGGTAGGTAATGGCGAATCGGTGGGCCTCGTCGCGGGCGTTCTGCAAAAGTTTTAGTGCAGGGCTGGTACGGTGCAGCACGATGCTCTTGCGGTCGTCGGGGAACACGATTTCTTCGAGACGCTTGGCGAGGCCGATGAGCGGTAAATCCTGGTCGTGGCCGAGCTCTTTCAGAATCTGCATGGTGGCATCTACCTGGCCTTTACCGCCGTCGCATACCCACAAGTCGGGCATGGGCACGCCCTCGTTTTCGAGTCTGCGAATGCGGCGGGTCATCACTTCGCGCATGCTGGCGAAGTCGTCGACACCTTCGACTGTCTTGATGATGAACTTGCGGTAGTTGGCTTTATCAGGGCGCCCGTTCTTGAAGGCCACGAGGCTTGCCACCGTGTTGGTGCCGGAGAGGTGGGAAATATCCACGCATTCGATGCGGAAGGGAGTCTTTTTAAGTCCGAGAACTTTCTGCAGCTCGAATACGCTCTGGTCGATTTCGCTGTACTTCTGCACTTCGGCGCGCATTTCCACAAGAATCATGTCGGCGTTCGCGCCTGCAAGCTTCAGGAATCCTAGTTTTTCGCCGCGTTGGGGCGTGCTGAAAGAGACTTTTCTCCCTGCCTGTTTGCTGAGCGCCGCTTCGAGTTCCTTGCGGTCATCCGGCAACACAATATCTGTCGCGATTTCGGCAGGGATCAGGGGCGCCTCCATGTACCACGGAAGCACCATCTGCCTGAAGATTTCGGTCTCGTCGTCTTCGAGCTTGCATTCCAACCGGTAATGCCTGCGCCCCATGAGCACGCCCTTGCGGTATTCGAGAATCACGGCTGCGGCCATGTCTCCGTTACGGCGGAGCGTCACCACATCCAGCGACAGGTTCGGGTCGCTGGTATCGGTCTTTTGGCGAGTGCCGGAAGCTTGCAGTGCTTGAATGGCGTCGCGCTTTTTCATGGCGGTTTCAAAATCCAGGTTGGCGCTTGCCTCTTCCATTTCGCGCTGCCACTTGTCAATCAGGTCGTCGCGTTTGCCTTCCAGCATCAGGCGCGCACTTTCTACATCGCGGGCGTAATCCTCTTGCGAAATCAGCCCGGCGCAGGGGGCGCTACAACGTCCGATATGGTAATTCAGGCAGGGGCGTACTGGGTGCTTGGCCGGCAGCTCCATGGAACATTCGCGAATGCGGAAAAGCCTTGCCGCAATGTCAATCAGCTTGTCGATATATCGCGAACTCATGTAGGGGCCAAAATACTGGCGGCCATCCTTCTTGACTGAACGTGACAGCGAAAGCCTTGGAAAAGGCTCCTTCACCGAAAATGCCAGGTAGGGGAAATGCTTGTCATCCTTCAAAAGCACGTTGTACTTGGGAGTGTGCTTTCGAATCAGGTTCGCCTCGAGAATTAGCGCCTCTTCTTCGCTTTCGGTAATAATCCATTCGATGTCGCGAATGTAGGGGAGCATAAGCGTTGCCGCGCGGTGTCCGTTGTGCTCGGAGCCGTCGAAGTAGCTGCGCACGCGGTTCTTCAAGACCTTCGCCTTGCCGATGTATATGATTTTCCCTTGGGCGTTCTTCATGATGTAAACACCCGGTCGGTCAGGGAGCTCTGAAAGCCTGCGCTGTATATGTTCGTTTACCGAAATCACGACTCTATTTATAATAAATTTCAAAAAAGTTGTCTTATGGGTCGAAAATTAATTATCTTAATATTGTAAAATTCTAAAACTCATTCTACGGAGCAAAAATGAATTTAGAAAAGATGAGTGTTTTATCTCAGAAAATTGAGGGAGTGCTGGGAACGGTCCGTACCCTCAAAGAAGAAAATGCAAAAATCAAGCGTGAACTGTCTCAGGCTCAGGCCATGGCTCAGGACAAGACCCTGCTGCTGGAATCGGCTAAACATGATCTTGCTGACTGCAAGGCCGCTTTGGATGCTCGTGCCAACCAGGCCAATGCGCAGCAAGAAATGCTGAACAAGCAGGCTTCCGAAATCGAAGTGCTTAACGAAAAGACGGTGGTGCTTGGTCAGCAGCTGGTCGAAAAGGATGGCTGCATCGAAAGCTTGGAATCAAAAATCCGCGAACTAACAAGCAATCAGGAGCTGCTGAGCGGCCAAATCAACGAAAGGGCTGAAACTGTGAATGCGCTCAACACCCAGGTGGCCGAAAAGGATGCTGCAATTGCAAAACTCATGGAACAGCTTTCTGAAAAGAGCGCCCTGGTCGATAGCCTGAACGATCAGTTGCAGGCCCAGAATGAAGAAATCGCCGAGGCCCAGGAGAAATTCAACCAGCTGGTGGCAACCATCGAAAGCGAACTGGGTACCGACATTGAATTGGACGATACCCCTTCTATTGAACCGGTTGTAGAAGGTTCCGAAGCTGCTGCGACAGAGGAAACCGAAACGGAAGAAGTTGCTGAAGACGTAGCCGAAGAGCCGGCAAATTCCGATGAAGAGCTCGTGTTTGAAGATGTCACTGCTGAAAATGCGGAAGCAGCAAAATCTATCGAGGAACCCCAGATTGATGAATCCGTTTCTCAGGAACAGGAAACCGAGGAAGATGTTCCGGCAATCGAAGTTCATGGGGCCGACGAAAATGATAACGATTTGTTCGCGAGCAGGCAGGAGGGCTCGCAGACAAATTTTTTCGGATAAGGATGCTGATGGACGATGATCCATTCGGCGTAGGGATAAAATAATGGCTAGTATCGAACCTTTGAAATCGGTAACTATTTCCGTTGCCCAGGAGTCCATTCAGATTCGCACCGACTTGCCCGATGCGGAACTGGCTGAAATTGTTGAAAGCATCAACCAGCGGTTTGAACGCTCGGCGAAATTCCAGATGGATAACCGTAAGCGCATGGCTTTGCTTGCCGTGGAACTTACGTCTGAAATCATGGAACTCCGCAAGCAGTTGGGGCGCGCGAAAATATATTACGACCAGATGGAAAAGGAAGTCCAGAACCTTACGCTCTTGCTAGACGAAGGCATGGATCGTGGCGATCAGCTTTAATTTCTAACCTAAAAAAAGAAACCCGGGCGTTACGCTCGGGCTTTTCTTTTGTATGAAACGTTTTTACTCTTGGATGCAGCGCACACTGAAGCGTTTGGTCTTGGAGTCTACCTGGAAGAACAACTTCGTGTCGTCCTTGTCGCCGTAATCAGGAGCTTTCTCTACGATGATGACGGTGAAGGATTCTCCTTGGTTTTCTCCATATTTTTTATCGCCTTCTTGCGGCGTGGCAGATGTCCAGTGGAAGCCCATATCACCCATAAAGCTGCATTCGCCGTCTTTGCAACGGCCGCTGTAGGTCCAAGGGTAAGTGGCGTTGTCGAGAACTGTCTGGGCTTCTTCGCGGCTGGGCAGTCTCCAACCGAGAGGACAGGCGCTTTGTGCGGCGGTAAAGGTGTAGAGCCTTCCGTTGGTGGCGCATTTTGCGTCATTTTCGTCATAGCACTGGCTGTTCGGTAGAGCGATATTGATATCCTGGGCCATCCAGAGTTTACCGCTGACTTCGACGAGCTTGTAATTCTGGGTGTCGCGCATGTCGGTCATCTGCAGACCGTTAATGACGGGGGGGACGCTGTTGTCGTACTGGGTGCCGCCGCCTTCCATGCCGATGTCAATCGTTATCGAAGACGAAGACTGGATGGTTGCTGCAGCTTCCTTTGCTTTCTGGCATTCTGTGCTGTTGTTGTCCCAACAGAAAAACGGAATTTCGAGGTAGTTCGGGGTTTCGATTGCGAGACTGTCCTGTATATAGCGGTGCTGTTTTACGGTATCCGGCTTAGCGACAGCTGCGCTTGATGAAGATGTCGGATTCTTTTTGTCCGATTTAACAGAGCTAGAAGAGTTTTTTGATGTAGAGCCAGAACTAGTCGGGGTTTCTGCTTCCGAGGAAATTGCGGGTTCATCTGCAAGTGTATTCCCGGGAGACAGTAAGTCACTGTCAGAGGAGCACCCCCAGAATAAGCACACCACACCCACACATCCCAAAAATGTAGTGATCTTTTTCATGCCTCTAAATATAGTTTACATTTTCGGACTTAACTAGAAAAAAGAATTTTACTATGTTTGGTGTCACTATGACGAACGTTGAAATCTTTGATACCACTTTTGCCATGACTATTCTCGTGGTCCTGGCACTCGTTGTTCCTACCGCCCTTTTGGTGGCGAACTGGTTCCTGCATCCGGGTAAAATCAAGGGAACCTCCATCAAAGGTACGTCTTATGAATGCGGTGTCGCCCATGTTTCCGGTACTTCGGGCGAACGATATCCTGTAAAGTATTACATGGTCGCCATGTTGTTCCTGGTTTTTGACCTGGAAGTGGCGTTCCTCTACCCCTGGACCGTCCAGTTCCTCAAGGGTGGCTGGGACTTGCTGTTCGTGTTGCTCGGATTCCTCGTGATTCTTGAAGCGGGCTATATCTACCTGGTCAAGAAGGGAATTCTCAACTGGACTCGAATCCAGGACTAGGATTCGGGAAAAGAATATTCTATCTCAACTAAACGAACGCGGTCCTACGGGGCCGCGTTTGTTTTTTCTACTTTATTGACTATGAATAACGCAACGCCTGACTTTAATTCGCAACATTTTGAAGTTGCCGGTTTCATCCGCGAAGTGTTCGGCTATATGGAACGCTTCAAGGGCCAGCTGTTTGTGCTGAAAATTGAGGATGACCTGATGAGTCACCCCCTTTTCCCGGTGCTCATGCGCGATATCGCCATTTTGCACAAGTCGGGAATCCGCATCATTATTGTGCCGGGAACGCGCAACAGTATCGATGCTCAGCTCAAGGCGTGGGAACTGGAATCTACCTTCCATGCCGGCGTGAGACTTACTAGCGAAGAAGCCTTGCCCCACATCGAGCAGGCGTCTCTAGGCGTTGCGCAGCATATCATGAGCCACCTGACTGCGAGTGGCTTGCGTGGCATTCAGGGCAACTGGGTGCTGGCCCGTAGCATGGGCGTGATAGACGGTATCGATTACATGCGTACCGGACGTATCGAACGTATCCAGCGCGACATTCTGGAACAGCTTCTGGACGAAAAGTTCGTGCCGATTATACCACCGATTGGCTGGAACAAGCTCGGGCATGCCTACAATATTAGTTCGACTGAACTTGCGACTGAACTCTGCAAGTACATGAAGGTCGGTAAGCTGTTCTTTATCGGTAACCAGAACGGTATCAAGCTGGAAGGCCTGGTGACCGGCAAGAACACCAAGTACTTGGAACCTACGGAATCCGGGGTTATCTCGGCTATGGACGTGGACCAGGCGAAGGAACTGTTGGAATTGAATTCCGACCAGTTGGATTTTGCCCAGATGGATTACCTGATGAACGCGATCCATGCCTGCGAGGCGGGTGCGAACCGTGTTCACTTGCTGAGTGGTGAATTCCAGGGTAGCGTGCTGCAAGAAGTATTCAGCGCTCGCGGTGACGGTACCATGGTGTACGCCAACCAGTACTCCAGTATCAGGCCTGCCAACGTGGAAGATATCCCGGATATCTTGCGGATTATGCAGGACTACATTGACAAGGGTTTCCTGGTGCCGCGTACGCAGGAAAGCATTTCCGAAAAGCTGCGTGATTATGTTGTCTACAGCATTGACAACAGCATTCACGGTTGTGGCGCCTTGCACGAATTTGAAAACGGAATGGCCGAAGTGGCGGGCATTGCGGTGGCCGCGAACTACCGCAAGTCGGGCATTGGCGATGCCATTGTCCGTCATCTGATTTCGGTGGGGCGCATGAAGGGCTACAAGACTCTGTTCTTGTTGACCACTCAGGCACTCGACTGGTTCTACCACTTCGGATTTGTCGACGGCACGGTAGACGAATTGCCGCCTACCAAGCGCGACCACTACAACAAGAAACGGCATTCTCGTATCTTGATGCTTCCGCTTGACAAGTAACCGCAGGCAAAAACCTGCGGGGCCTTGGTCTGTTGTCTAGCGAAAATGGCCGTTTGTCGGTGAATTGTATACTAAAGATTCATTTTTCCGTTAATTTATGTAAATTCTAGCTATTGCTTAGGAATGGAGAGCTTGTGTCTGTTTTGCATAAAATAATAACGTTGTCTTTAGTTTTGCTTTGTCTTGGGGCCTGCTCCGATGACGGTAGCGGAGACATTGTTCGCCGAATCGATGAAGATGGAAATGCTTTTTCTCCGGCGAGTCTGCAGGGGTCTATTGAATATTTGCCTTCGATGAATGCAGAAATGGTGCGTGTGGTCCGTCTAGATGACAAGCTGAATCCGATAGATTCGTTCGAAATCCCGACAGAAAAAACGTATGGATCGGATATATTTGCCACGGAACTGCTCGATTTTGAATACCCGTATGTAAAAATCGTAACGGTTTTTGAGGCCGAGAACAAAAAGACAATGGAATTTGCGCAGTATGTGCATTTTTCCGGCGATAACACCCGATTAAAGCAGAATATTTTTGCGGCCCTTGCTGCGGACCGAATCGAGTATCTTGTCAAAAAGAAGAAAAAGAGTTTTGATGAAGCTGAAAAACAGGCTTTTGAGGAGCTGGGGGCGGTTTTCGGTATGAATTTGGAAGGGGTTGATGGGCGAAATTACAAAGGCCTAGGTACTGGGAGGTATGAAGGAGATCGATTAGAGGATCTTATTCCGTATGTCTTTTGCCGCCATGAAATTTCGGACAGCTTGTTCTATAGTGACGTTAAGAAATTCCGCGATGGCTTTGCCAAGAAGGGAACGTTGGATTCTGCATGGATTATAAGGGCGGCAGATACCTGGCTTTCTACTTTTGAAATTCTTGTAGACTCGGCGGATTACCTATTCAAGAGTAAGTCGAGAGATACTGTGAATGGCTTAGGTTGGTTGGACGAGATCTTTTTTGGTCGGGCGTATGGGATGGGTTTTGAAGTGGCCGCCGGGGCACAAAACAAGGTGCAAATTAAGAACAAGGCCAGCCTGTTTTATGGAAGAAGTTTTATTATAGAATATCACAGAAAATATGGCTTGCTCACGAATAGATGGCGCTTGCAATCGGTTCTGGAAGATTCTTTGGGAAGCTGTATTTACGATCAGTACGATGTTATATACGGCGGTACCAGATCTATTCAGCGCAATGATACCATTTATACATGTAGGGGGGAATCCCATATATGGGAAGTCATTACCGATCGGGATTCCCTGTTCAATCGTGAATATGGCGAGTGTTCAAGGAATAAAAACAATGGACAGCCTATTTACGTTCGTGATTCATTGTTTGTTTGTGAATGCGAAGGCAGCAAATGTGCTTGGAGTGACAAGTATGTGAACAGAGTTTTCTTGGAAAGCGATACAATGTATGCCAAGGTTTTAGATGCCAAAGCGACGGCACAATTTGGTAAATGTACGTACAAAAACTCGGGCGACATGCAAAAGTTAGATAGCTTGTATGTAGAATGTTCTGACAATAGGTGGAATCCGCTTGATTCAATGCTGTATTACTTGGGGCATTGTTCTAGTGTCAATTACAAGGCCAGGCACAATGGCTCGTATTATTCTTGCCTAGGTAAATGGCCTGATATTGATGATACCACATGGCGAGAAGTTTATCCTCCCGAATATTATAACGATGATTGCGACTTGGATCGCATCGTGGAATACGACAGTTCATATTACATTTGTGAGCAACTGGAATGTGAAGGAGGCGGCTGCTTTGCCTTTAGAACCTGGCGCAAGCTAGAAGACGCCGAATTGATTCCGTCGGCTTTGAATACGGATTCTTTGTCACCTCCTGAAATCTAGAATTATATATATTAAGGTCATGAATACTCTCGAAGCAATTTTGACAAGACGTAGTACCCGCAAGTTCAAGGCTCTGCCTGTGGAACTTGAAAAGTTGCAAACTATCGTTGATGCAGGCCGCTATGCTCCTACGGGCGGTAACTGCCAGAGTAATCACTTCTTCGTGATTAGCAATCCGGAGGTGCTTAAGAAGTTGGTGGAACTGGTGCAGTCTGCTTTTGCTGCGATGGAACTCCGCGAAGACTTATACAAGAGTCTGCAGAACTCCATTCGCCTTTCGCAGAAGGGAACCTATGTATTTAACTACAATGCTCCTGCACTGATTGTGGTGGCGAGCCAGAAGGAATATGGCAACAACATGGCCGATGTGGCTTGTGCCGTCGAGAACATGATGATTGCTGCCAATGAACTGGATCTCGGCAGTTGCTATATCAATCAGCTCAAGTGGCTCAACGAAGATTCTGCTCTTCTCAAGTATTTGCAATCGCTGGGTCTCAAGGAAAGCGAACGTGTGTACGCTTCGGTGGCTCTCGGCTATGCCGATACAGAAAGCGGACTCCCGAACCGTAACCAATCTCCACGAGTTGGAAACGAAGTAACTTTCGTGTAAATTTGGACTGTCGCGATCCGCTGATTTTGCTATCTTTGGCTCCATGATGAATTTTAAGAAAATGGAAGACGGCTTCCGGATGATTCTGGAAGGCATGGGCGAAAACCCGAACCGCGAAGGTCTTATCGATACGCCCAAGCGTGTCGCCAAGATGTATGCCGAACTTATGACGGGCCTTTCGGGCGAAACCCGCGCCGAAGATATCCTCAAGACTCGCTTTCACGAAAAGTACGATGAAATGATTATCGTGCCGGATATCGAGTTTGCCAGCATGTGCGAACACCATTTTCTTCCGTTCACGGGCAAGGCTCACGTGGCTTACATTCCGGGTGATTGCGTGGTCGGGCTTTCCAAGATTCCGCGCGTGGTGGAATTCTATGCTCGTTTCCCGCAGATTCAGGAACGCATGACCCGCCAGATTGCTGAATTGATTCAGAAAGAATTGAACCCGAAGGGTGTTGCCGTAGTTTTGGAAGCATCTCACATGTGCATGACCATGCGCGGTGTCAAGAAACCGGGAGCCATGATGGTTACGACCCAGCTTTTGGGCCGGTTCAAGACCGACGAAAAGACTCGCGCCGAATTCATGTCCAGGATTTACGCTCCCAGGTAAACCGTTTTTTCAGAAAACGTGTTAATATTTTCTGGTTTTAGTCCCCCGCTTTAATCGGGGGCTTTACTTTTTCTCAAAATAAGTAAAATGGATAAGCTCGGCATGTGTAAGAATAACCTTATCCATTATGGATAAATTGCGTATAAATTAAAGCGTAAAAATCTCGCTTTTTGAGCTAATTTCGCCATTTTTGGCTCCTTTTGACTATGGACTTATTGTCCATGGAAACTCGTTTCGGACTGTTTTTTTCGTTCGTTTTTCAAGGTATCTTTAAAATGGTGTTAAGGGAAAGGTATAAAAGGAGTCACAATGAAATCCATCTTCTTCAAGAATTTGGCAAGGGGCTTTGTGGTGGCAGGTGCTGTCATAGCCTTGGTAAACTGCGACAGTTCCACTGCAGCGAACGACAATCAGAATACAGCAGATCTGACAGCGGTTGCCCCCACGACAGATAATCCTGCTAATCCAGGCGATTCTGGTAATCCTCTCGATCCTACGAATCCGGTAAACAATCCGGTCATCGATCCCGCAACAGGCCTGTCTGCAGATCCTGCGTTGATTCCGACTGATCCCGCTCAGCAGGGGTCCGACCCGGCCGTTAATCCGGATGATCCTTGGGCAGACCCTTGCGTGGCCTCTAGCTTGCCGAATGCTTGTGGTGACGAACCTGTTCATGGTTTGATAGACACGGTGCTGACGCCGGCTTCCAGCAGCTCCGAAGGTATTGTTGATCCTGTTCCGCTTTCCAGTTCCAGCGCTAGCGAAATTCCGGCAAGTTCGGCGGCCGTAGTTTCTTCTTCCAGCGAAGAAGCGAAGCCCGCCGTGCCGAAAATTTTCCTCGCGAACGACAAGGAAGAAGAAAAGAACTATATGGAAGTCGAGTACAAGACAAGTACCGGCTGGGATGGGGAAGGAATCCTCGCGTACCCCAAGCGCTTGACCGACAATCCGGACCAAAAGCATGCCGTTGTGGTATGGGGCCCCGGTGGAGGTACTCAGCCGAGTGCATACGAGGGCATGATTCGCCGTCTTGCATCTCACGGTTTTGTGGTGGTTGCCCTCAAGGAATCTCCGGGCAACGCGACCCAGGCCATCAAGGCTCTCGACTGGCTCGATGGGCTGAGCAAGGATTCGAACAGCCCGCTGTTTGGCAAGCTCGACATGAATACGGTCGGTTGCTCGGGCCATTCCATGGGCGGTCTTGAATCTGAACAGGCCCTCATCAAGGACAGACGCGTACTTACCGCATTCCTCAACAACAGCGGTGACTGGGACGGTGTCGGAGCCATGAAGGTGGCGACCGACCGGACTATAGCTATCCTCTACGGTGAAGGCGGCATGGAACGCGGCAACGCCGAGAACGATTATAATAACGCAAACGTCAAGGCGCCCGCATGCCTTATCCAGATGACGGGTGGCAAGGGTACCGAATGCTACGAAGTCGCTCCTGGCCGCAGGGAATGCGGTTACGGTCACGGTTCCGGTTCCTGGGACGGCATGGCCGCTACGGTTGCCTGGATGCGCTGGCACCTCGGTGGCGAAGAATGGCGCAAGGCTGATTTCGTTGGCACTAGCGGCAAGTACATCAACGGAAACATCGCCGGCCACGATGGCAAGTGGAAAGGCCAGTGTAAAAATTTCTAAGATACTCCACACTCACTCCTTACATCCCGTCCGAATGGGCGGGGTGTTTTTTATTGACGAAGTCAATTCAAAACGCGGCGCCTCGGTCATGGGCAAGCGAGCTTGCCCGCGACTCTCGGCTTGGGTGTTTTTGTTATAATGAAAGCTCGGGGGCGAAACTGAGATTGCATTGGCGTAAGCCAGCGCCCCCTCGCCGGCATACTCAGCTCCAGACTAATGTCTGGGGCTTCGTTTATGCCGCAGAAATTAAAAGAATACACCTACATTTTTATTACAGATTTGTCCGGTGGGCAAAACAAAGCTATCTTAATGCAATAAACGGAGTTTAGTTCCATGAATGCAGCAATTTTGACGAATGAGTTTCCGCCGGAAATTTATGGCGGCGCAGGTATCCATGTTAAGTTCCTTACGCAGGAACTAGCAAAGCTTTGTCATGTGGAAGCACGTTGCTTTGGTGTGCAAGACGAAGACAAGGATAATATCCGTGCTTTGGGTTTTTCTCGCAAGTTGGGCCTGAATCCGCACGATGACCGGTTCCAGAAGATTTTCAAGCCGTTGGATATCAATCTCCAGTGGGCTGCCGCACTCGATAACGTTGATGTAATTCATTGTCATACATGGTATAGCCATTTTGGCGGCGTTCTCGCTAGCCGTCTTTTGCAGTGCCCGCTGATTCTCACGACCCATTCGCTTGAACCTCACCGTCCTTGGAAGGCAGAACAGTTGGGTGATGGTGGCTACGCCATGAGTTGCTGGATTGAACGCACCGCTTACGAAGCGGCTGATGGCGTGATTGCCGTTAGCCAGGGCATGAAGCGCGACGTGATGAAGCTTTACGGCGTCCCCGAAGATCGCGTGAAGGTGATTTACAACGGTATCGATCCGGACTTTTATGCCCCTACTTTCGACGAAAAAATCCTCGCTAAGTGGGGCGTCGATCCGAAGCGTCCGTTTGTGCTGTTCGTGGGCCGCATTACGCGCCAGAAGGGCATTAGCCAGCTGATTCAGGCGATTCCGCAAATCGACAAGAGCGCCCAGGTGGTGCTCTGCGCCGGTGCTCCGGATACCATCGAACTTGCCGATGAATGCAAAGCGCTCATCGAAGAGGTGCAGAAGACCCGCGATGGCGTGGTGTGGATTCAGGAAGCCATTCCGCACGAAGAACTTCGCGTTCTTTACAGCCATGCTACCGTATTCGCGACGCCTTCGCTTTACGAACCGTTCGGTATAATCAACCTCGAAGCCATGAGTTGCGGTACGCCGGTGGTGGGCTCTGCTGTCGGTGGCATTCCGGAAATTATCGTGGACGGTGAAACCGGATTCCTGGTTCCCCTCAAGGCCAAGTCCGAAACGGATTTCGAACCGGCCGATCCGAAGGCTTTCCAAACCGATTTCGCGAACAAGCTCAACAAGATTCTCGGAAACCCGGAACTGGCGAAGAAGATGGGCGAAGTCAGCCGCAAGCGCGCCATTGACGTATTCAGCTGGAAGTCGATTGCCAAGCAGACTTTTGACTTCTACCAGGAATGCATTGACCGCTACAAGAAAGAAGGAAAGAGATAATTGCTCGAAATGTCATCCTGAGCGGAGCCGCACTAGCGGCGAAGTCGAAGGATCTCTACTTACTTTCCTACAATCTTTTCCACAATCGCTGCTGTCGTGAGTAATTCCGGCAGCACGATTTGTTTTGAAGCATCTCCAGCCGGGTAAATCGCATAAGCGGGCACACCCGACTTGTGCATGCTCTTTAAGAGTGCGTTCACTTCAGGCGTTTCGCGGGTCCAGTCAGCTTTTACCAGCGCCACATTCAAGCTGTCCATGGCGCGGCGGAATTCATCGCGGTTTAAAACGGCGGCTTCGTTCGTCTTGCAAGTGAGACACCAGTCGGCAGTCGCGTCAATGAATACGGTGCGATTGGCTTTCGCGAATTCTTCGATGAGTGCAGGGCTGTAACGGTACCAGCCGTCGGCTGTCATCTGCTCTTGCATGCGAGCGTTGAACTTTTCGCTTGCGGCTTGTTCGTATTGCGGTCCGATGGATACAATCCATGCTGCTACGAGAATAGCGGCACTTCCGCAAATTGCAAAGACTTCGCGCTTGAAGGAAGTTCCTGGCGGGGCGTATTTCCCAATGGCTGTGCTGAATCCACTGCTGCCTGTAACCATGGCCACCATGAGCCAGACGCCTGTCAATCCCGCCTGTTCATTCACGATCCACAAAAGCCACGCGACGGTCACGAGCAAAAGAATGCCCATGACTTTCTGGAGCTTTACCATCCACGGGCCCGGTTTCGGGAATACCTTGAGGATTTTCGGGAAAGCGCTCACGAGCATGTAGGGGAGCGCAAGGCCGAGCCCTGCCGCAGTAAAGAACAAGAAGAGTACGGGCGTCGTCTGCGCAAAGGCAAATCCCATGGCTGTGCCGAGGAAGGGCGCCGAACATGGCGTGCTTAAGAGAACGAGCAGTGCGCCGGTAAAGAAGGCGCCTGCAAAGCCCGCCTTATGGCCGGCTTCATCCATCTTCGTGGTGGCACCCCACGGGAGCCATACTTCGAATACGCCGAAAAAGCTCATGGCGAATGCGGTCAGAATCACGACCATGAAGGCGATGAATCCTGCACTCTGGAATTGCATGCCCCAGCCTGCGGACCCGCCGCCGGCCTTGACGGCGGCGACAACGGCGGCCAGCGCCCAGAAACTGCACAAGATGCCCGCCGTTGTGGCTCCTCCCAAAGCGAGGAGCCGTCCGCGACTTTCGCCTGCCTGCTTAATTAAGCTAAAGAGCTTGAGCGAAAGTACCGGCAATACGCACGGCATCAAGTTCAGAATAATTCCGCCAAGGAATGCGAAAAACAATAGGGCGATAATTCCGGCCGAAGCGGAGGCGCTTGCATCATTTGCTGCGCTTGCGGCGGCTACTTCATTTTCGGAGTCGTTTTTTTTTGCGCCGCTATTCACATTGCTGGATTTTGTTCCAGCTGCAATTTCGCTGAGCGAAATGGTCTTGCTTGCGGGCGCGAGGCAAATGGAATTGTCGCAGGCCTGGTAATGGAAAGTGACTGTCGTTCCCGAGCTGTCGTAGTTGCCGCTAGCGGATTTTACCGGGAGTTCTACGGAGAATGTTTCACGGAATGTCAGAATTTCAAGTTCCAGGGCTTCGTTGTATTCCTTGATTGGCTTGGGCCACACCGGTTCGGCAAATTCAATTCCTTCGGCCTTTGCTTCAATGGAAGAGGGCTTCAAGAATTCGTCGGTGACTTCATTGGCGTTCACGTGCCATTTTTCTGGAATCGTAATGGTAACGGTGAGCGTTCCGCCATCTTTCAATCCTCCCGCGCTGTACTGCATTTGCATTTCGGGAGGCGGCATGGAGTTCATGTTGAACTCTTGAGCGTTGACAGATTGTGGATAAATTACCAAAAATAAAGCCAAACTAAAAAAAGCTGTTGATAGCTGCAAACAGTTGTTTGCAAAATTTTCAAAAATCCGTTTTTTCGCTTTTATTTTCATAAATTTTATCGCAACTGAAAGTTCGCTGTCAAAGTTCCTGTTTGCAATATGTCAAAATCAAGAATTTTAACAGAAGAACCTCCCGAATGGGTTGAAAAAGTGTGGCGCAAGAATGCCTCACAAATTTACAAACTCTGTAAGACCCAGAGTAGCGATGACGACAGTGCAAAAGACCTTTTTCAAGAGGTTGCACTCCGTTTATGCCGGTCTGCAAGCTCTTTGGACATGAGCATGCCTATTTATCCGTGGCTGCGGACGGTCGTCCATAATACTTTTTTCGATATGAATCGAAGATTGCTGCCTGTAGTACCCCTTTCGCAATTGTCAGATTCCAATGTTCCTTACGACATGAATGGTAAAAGGAATGTTGCCCAGGAGTTGCAGGATCAGCGCAAGAGGCTCTTTGTTCGTCAGGAGTTGGACTACTTGATGAAGGACCTTACTGCTGCCGAGCGCATGGCCGTAGAATTCCATTGCATTGGCGAAATTCGTGCTGCCGAAGCCTGTCTATATTGCGGTGTCAACCGGGGTACTTTTTTGAGCCGTAAAAAGGTCGCCATGAAAAAGATGCGAAAAAAGAAGGAGCTCTATATGTCAAAGCTTAAAAAAGATGAAAGTTCCTGCTTGAAATTGGACGATTTACTAACGCGGGCCATTGAATTTTCGTAATTTTAGGGGGTGAAATTTAAATCTTTTGTTTTATGCTTGCTGCTTTTAGCAGTATTTGTTGGCGCAACTGATCAATGGGGGGCGTTTTCGGATCCATTCCCTATTTATGATGCGGCTCCCTGGGGCGATAATGGTATTGTTCTTGCGACAGATGGGGGTATTCGTTACCGTACCCTTACCGAAGACAACATACTCCATTCGGAACATGGACTAGAAACGTCTAAATTCCATTCTGTCGTTTCTTCGGACGTGGGACTTTATGCCGTTTCGGAATATGGCCTTATTGCTTCTTTTGTCGGTGGTCAAAAACCTTGGAATGTTTTGAGCCGCTCCTATGTAAAGAACAATGTTCGCGCGATACCTCGTGGTACGGTCATTAAAGAAAAGATTCTGACGATAACCTTTGAAGACCGCTTGGCTTTTTTTGACCTGTCGCAGAACCGTTCCGTATTGACGATTGATCGTATCGGCTCCAAGTCGCTTTTGAATACGCCTATTCGCGAACTTTTGGTGCGAGGGGATTCCCTCTATGTCAGGATGGACGATGCCGTCTATGTTCGCAAAATGGATTGGGTAAATTTGCCGGCAGATAGGCGGTTGAGCGATCCCAATTCCTGGGCTCATGTTCCCAAAGATGTGTCGGTGGATGGATTCGAAAAGCCCGTTTCGAAGGTCGTTGTGGATGACGTTACCTTGACAGATCCTGTATTGTATCATGACGATGGAACCAGTAAGGTCAAGTGGCAGATTAAAACTAAAGACGGTTCTTTCTTGGTTGGCTCAGAGTATATTTTCTTTTGCAGGAATGGCGAAAAGAAGGTTAGCGACCTTACAATGACGCCGGGCTATACTCCTGGAGAAGTCTATGAATTGCGGTCGGCCCCTTACGGAGGCGTTTTTGCTGCTACAGTTGATGGCAAGTTGAGCTATGGCAATCTTGGAGGCTGGGAAGAATCGCATTATGTTTATGGCGCCATCGGCAGTGGCGCTAGCGGTTATTCGGCAAGAATCAAGGCCTTGTCCTATTTGCCCGATGGGCACCTATTTTTCCATATTTGGGGTTTTGTCTATTTGATGTATTCCGGATGGGGCGAAAATGTTGATTACACATTTGCGGTTTCTGAAGATCATTGCTTCGAAGAGTATATAGAAAACTATGTCATCTCTGTTGCGACAATTGCCGCACCCGATAATTCCGGTTTCTTGACGTCTACGGGTAGTAACAATGGTTATGGGGTGGTTTACTTTACCAAGGATGGCGAAGTCCATTGTGCCAACCGGATTGGCGAAAATCCTGTGCCTGGAGTCATGTATTCTAAAGTTGATGGAAACGACTGGCTTGTATATGTGGCGAGCAAGAATGGCGGGGCCCTTGCAAACGAAGGCGGACTTGATGTCATAAGGTTCCCCTCGCCAAAGTCCAATGGTGGCGAACTGTCCAACGGGGTCCTGAAAACATACCGCGGAATCAGCCCGGCTCCGATTGATATGGTGTACGATTCCGTGGGTCAGAGGCTTTGGCTTGTTTCGATGTCAAACATTGCCTATTTGGACGAGGAATCGGACACGCTTTTAACCCCGTCTTCTACAAATGGTTTGCTTGGAGCTGAATTCACGTCCATCGATGTTGATGTCCATGGAAATTTGTGGGTCGGTACGACTAACCAAGGTGTTTTTCGCCTGACTCCCAGGAAAGGTTCCCCGGATACGTTGACTGTAAAGCGGTTTACTACAAAAGATGGTTTGCTGGACAACAATGTTTCCGATTTGGCCATTGATCCCGTACTTGGTGTTGCATGGTTTGCTCACGAAAAGGGTGTGAGTTATTACCGTCGCAATGACCTCAAGGATGCCCGTAACAACATGACGGATTCTGCCAAGGTGGAAGTTCGTGCGTACCCAATTCCGTTTAGGCCGAAGGTTCATGCCTTGTTCACGATTGATGGCATTGCAGAAAATTCGGTGGTGAGCATTTTCAACCGGGGTGGGGCCTTGATAAGATCTTTCAGCAACCAAGATGTATTGGGTGGAAAGATTGAGTGGGATGGCCATGAAAAATCTGGTAAACTCGTGGCTCCGGGCGTCTACTATTATGTTGTCAAGAGTGGCTCCAAGATTAAAAAAGGCAAGTTCATCATTATCCATTAATGTGTTGAGGTTTTAAATGAATCGTGCTGTGACGCTTTTATTTTTGGGCATCGCCGTTGCATTCATTGGTTGTGCCGGTGAACGCCAGGGCCTTGTGTGCGAAGAGATGGAATATCGCCTGAATACTATGACCTATTCGCCGGACCAGCGAGCCTATGCCGAAGAAGAATTGCGCGTGTGCCGCGAGCAGGAAGCTCAAAAGAAGGCGGAAGGAGCTGCGGCTCGCCAGAGCATCTATGACCGCTATATGACATCTAACGGGGATTCCAAGAAGGAATCTTCGGCTGCGGATTCAACCACCAAAGAAGTCTCTGTATCGGAGTCATTAAAAGACTCTTCGGGTGTAGAAACGACCAGCATTTACGACCGCTATAAGGCTGTTGAACCTGCGGCAGAAAGTACGGCTGCCGAAGTCCCGGTAGACACATCTGCTGCAGATGCAGAAAGTTTCCAATAAGGCGGTCTCTGTAGATGGCGAAAATTCAGACGCTTTCAGGTGAATGGTTCGAACCGGATTTGCCGGGACGCCTCCTTAAAATTGCGGGCGATATCCGCGAAGCGGGTGGCCGCGCCTATTTGGTGGGCGGCTGGGTCCGCGACGCTCTTTTAGGCAAGTCCTGCCGCGACTACGACGTGGAAGTCTACGACATGGCGCAGGACGCGCTGGTCCCGATTCTTTCGAAGTACGGCCGCACGAATTTGGTCGGCAAGGCGTTCGGTGTCATTCACCTCGCCATGAAGGGGCTTTCGCTCGATTTCTCGTTCCCCCGTACCGAAAGTAAAGTGGGGTATGGTCACCGCGGATTCGTGGTGCATACTGATGAAAAGTTGAGCTTCAAGGAAGCGGCCCTCCGCCGCGATTTCACCATCAACGCCATGGGCATGGAACTGCCGGATCTCACGCTCTGCGATCCGTACGGCGGTATCGACGACTTGAAAACCCATACTTTGCGCCATGTGGGCCCGGCCTTTGCTGAAGATTCCCTGCGTATCTTGCGTGGTGTGCAGTTTGCTAGTCGATTCGGTTGCACGCTCGCGCCTTCTACGGTAGAACTCTGCCGCACGCTTTCGCTTGACGACCTTTCCGTGGAACGCCTGTTCGAGGAATTCAAGAAGTGGCTTTTAAAGCCGGGCAAGCCTTCTCTTGGCCTCAGGGCATTTTTGGATATCAAGCTGGATGAATATTTTCCTGAGATTCATCCGTTCAAGAATTCCTGGGAAACGCTCGGAACGATTCTCGACAACATGGCTTCGCTGCGCGACGCCTGCCTCACGGGGAATGGAACTTGCTCTCTTTCGGAGGCGCAGGCGATGGAATTCGCTTTCGCAGCCCTCCTTTGCGGGTGTGCAGAAACTTCGCTCAAGTTCCTGGAACGGATTACTAACGAAACCCATTTGCTCAAGGTGGTGCCCCTCGTTCTGAATGCTTACAGTACGCTGGATACGGCCATCGTAAACGACGCCCCTGCGCTGCGTCGCCTAGCGGTAAAGCTTGGCGGGTTAAAGCTCCTTTGCCTTCTTGTGAAGTGTACTCCGCAGGAATTTTATGCTGATGCTACTGGCGATGGCAAATGCTTTGCCGACAGGCTTTGGAATGCGGCTAGCGATTTGGACCTGATTGAAGAAGCTCCGCAACCTTACCTGATGGGCAAGATGCTTATGGATATGGGCGTGAAGCCAGGCAAGCAGATGGGTGAAATCATCAAGAAAAGTTTCGAACTGCAACTCGACGGCGAAATCAAGAATGCCGAAGAGGCAATCGCCTGGGCAAGAAAGAATGTGTAATGTGGAATGTGTGGTGTGAAATTAATAATCACACATTGCACATCTCGCACTTCACATTTGATTACTTCCACCTGAACATTCCGGTGATGCCTGCGGGCACCGCAAAGACGATCATCGGAACCTGGATGATTTCGGTGGGTAAGAATGCAAGCATTTTGCGCTTGGCATGCAACTTCCAAGAAGCAATCATCAGGAATACAAAGTCCACCAGAATCTTGGGCAGAATGCTGAACACGCACCACTGCCACGGGCAATCCAAAAAGAGCACGCACCAGGGGCTGATAAACATCCAGATGTAGTAGGTGTAAATCAGCGTGAGCATCAGGATGTACGCCTTGCTCTCGTAGTTGGTTCCGTTGCTGCTCCAGCGGGCGCGCTGGTTAAAGAGCTGTTTCCAAGTATGTACCGGTGCGGTCTCGATGACGGCGTCTTTGTCCAGGTTGTAGCAGACCTTGGTGCCGGGAATCTTCATCATCTTGTGGATGAGCATGTCGTCGTCGCCGCTGGAAAGATTCACCAGGTCGCCAAAACCGCCTACGGCAAAGAACAGATCCTTCTTGTAGGCGAGGCAGGCGGCCGATGCCACAATTGGGTGACCCCAGCTGAATCCGGCTGCTTCCATGGCTGTGTAGCCCAGGGTTTCCAGTTTCTGGTAAAGGTGGGGGAGCGTACGGCTGCCGTTATTTTGCTTGGGTCCCTGTACAATGCAGATGCCGTCGGTGAATCGGCCTGCCATGGCGGTAATCCAGCTCTTGCGGGGAATGCAGTCGGCGTCCATGGTCAAAAGCACATCGTATTTTGCGATTTTGAAGGCGCTTTCCAGGGCGCGTTTCTTGGGGCTTGCAATTTGGGGCAAATCCGGCGAAAGGGAGAGTACCTTGAATTTCGGATGGGTGGCGGCGAATTTTTCCAGGATTTCGCGGGTGGAATCGGTGGAACGGTCGTCTACGCAAATCACTTCCCATTCGCCCACGTAATCCTGTTCGGCAAGGGCTTCCAGGGTGCGCTGTGCGAATTCTTCTTCGTTACGCATGGGGACCACTACCGTAACGCTGGGCGTGGCCTTGGGGCCCCTGTATCGGTGTGTGCGAATAACCCCTATTATGAAGAATAGGAACAACAGCACGTATAGTGCGGTAAGGCTTGCGATGAGAATGCCACCCATGTTTGGAAATTTAGAAAAAACTATCTTTGGTGCCATGATTCATCCTTCCGCATTTGTTCACCCGCAAGCTAAAGTTCACGAAACGGCCGTTATTGGCCCCTGGTGCTTGATCGATGCCGGTGCCGAAATTGCCGAGGGTGTCGTCTTGGAGTCCAGGGTCCACGTATACGGTGGTGTTGCTGTCGGTAAAAACACCCATGTTTACGATGGTGCCATTCTTGGGGGGCCTCCGCAAGATTTGAAGTATGCGGACGAACCGACTCGACTCGAAATTGGCGAAAATTGCACGATTCGGGAATACTGTACGCTAAATCGGGGGACTGTTCAAGGGGGCGGTTGCACCCGTATTGCAGACAAAGTGTTGGTGATGGCCTATTCCCATATTGCCCATGACTGCGATATTCGAACTGGGGTCGTTATCGCGAATAGCTGCCAGCTGGGCGGCCATGTGCGCATCGGCGAATATGCAACCATAGGCGGCGTGACTGCCATTCAGCAGCGCAATCAGGTGGGCGCCTACGCTTTTGTGGGTGGCACCCATAAAGTGGACCGTGATGTTCCCCCATGCACCAAGGCATCGGGTAACCCGATCCGCTATGGCGCCTTGAATTTGCATGCCCTGCGCCTGCATCCTGAAAGTTTTCCTGAAGAACGGATCCAGGCCCTTTCCCGTGCCTACCGCGAACTTTACCGTAGCGGCCGCCCCGTGGCTGAAGTCATCGAGGAACTAAAAAAAGGCCCGGAACCTCTGTTCCAAGCCTTTTTCGACGAACATTGGGGTGGCACGTTAGTGCGCCCGTAATCAGCGCGTCATCTAGAAATTTTCCTGCAGCGCCTTCAGGATGTTGGGGTACCATTCGTCGGTGCTCTTGTCGTAAATGTCAAAGCCGACTCCGGTGAATCCCCAGATATGCCATGAATAGCCCAGCTGGTTTGCCGCCTGGACGATCGCCCTGATATAGTAGGAACGGTTCTCGTCGTCTTGGCCGAAGTTCTCGCAGCGGGAAGAGGCGCCGAATTCACCCATGTTGAGCGGTACGTAAGTTCCGTTCTTGCCGGGGAACAGGTTCTTTGCCATGGTGACATAGCTTTTGAGGTCGCTGATAATCTTTGTAAGGGCCTCGCGGTCGTTGGGGTCCCAAAGAATACCGTTCGCGCATTTGGAATTGTGGCCCTGGTGGCTGTAACCATAAGGTTCGTAGTAATGTCCGTCGATAATGATGTTGCTGTCCTTGATGTCCTTGAAGGCGCCCATCAGTTCGAACTTGCCGAAGTTACCCGGATCAATCATGATGGTGCGGCCGGGGTTTGTCTTGCGGATAATCTTGATGGCGCTGTCTGTCATTTGGGCGAGGACTGCGTCAGATTTACCCCTGGATTCGTTCAAGATTTCGAATATGAGCGAATCGTTGTCGAAATCCTTGAATTCTTCGGCGATATTTTCCCAAATGCCGTAGAAGGCGGCCATGTACTTTTCCGGGTTGTCATAGAGCTCGTTAAAGTGATGCTGGTTGATAATTACCGGCATGCCAAGGCCGTTTGCGATCTTGACGTGGCGCTTTACGCCTTCCACACGTGCCGCCTGCAAGGTGTAGGGCGGCTCGTGGAGAGCGGTCTGGTTCCAGCGAACTGGCATACGGATGGACTGGAAACCGGCGTCCTTGGCTTTCTGGAACCAGGAGTCGTCGATATGGTTGCTCCAGGCTTCGTCCAGGTAGTCGTAAACCTTGTCGGGGTCGAAAGTTTCTTGGGTGATGTCTACACCGGATTCCCAGGAGTTGCCGAAGTTGATACCGTGTCCAAGCATCTTGTTTACGGCAATGGCTCGGCTGTAGTCGGGCAGGTTGGAATCGTTGTTGCTGGCGGTATCTGCGTTTGCCTTGCTGGCATTGGAAATCAGCACGGTGCTGGTCGAAGATTTGGCTGTGTTGTCTGCGCTGGTGGCGTTTTCGGAGCAACCTTGCACCATAAAAGAAAACGCGATGGCTAGCACTGTGTAAATTTGTTTTTTCATAATAATCCCAGAACGTGTTAATTGGTTCATTTGTAAAAATAAATATTGTTTTTTTCGAAAATCAAAAATTTTTTCCGTTTTTGTTTACTTCGGAAACCATATTTAGGAATATAATTTGGTTCGGTTTGATGTTAAAAGAGTTATTTTTTGAAAAAGAATATTTGTATAGGGCTTTTTCGGGAACAATGCTCCCAAAAAGAATTATATTTTGGCCCTGTCTGTATTTGGAGACTCCTTAAGGTATGAAACATATGAGAATCTCGTCTTTGTTGAAGTGCGCCCTGGGCATGCTTCTTGCCGTTTCTTTAACGGATGCGGCTTCGTTTAGTAGTTACCGAGACCGCGACGCCGGACGCTTCGTTCTTAAAGAAGGTAAGCCTTTCCGTCCCGACAAGGACATTGTCACTGTCGTGATGCGTGAAGCCATTCCCCGTGGTGGTGGATACACTTACCAGTATCCGCGTGAAAACCCCGAACCGGTGCTCACGGATAAGTATGCCATGGAAGGCGCTCTTTCCATGGAAATTGAACTGATCGCAAGCGACTATTCCGGTGTGGCCATCTGTATTGCCGGTTCCGTGGACCTTACCCCGTACCTTGAAGACGGCGTCCTGGAATTTTGGATCAAGGGTGCTCAGGGTGGTGAAAATGCCCTGTTCGTGCTTGTGGACGACGGCGTGAAGAGCGGTGGCGAATCCTTGCAGGTTAAGCTCCGTTCCAAGAGCCTTGGCGAAATTACCACCGAATGGACCCGCTTTAGCATCCCGCTCAAGCTGTTCGGTACCACGGGTGTGTACTGGGATGCCAAGAACACCAGAGAAGTGATGATGCCCTTCAACTGGGCGAACTTCAAGGGCTTCCGTCTCGAAGTCCGTAAAGATGAAAACGAGTCTTTCAAGGTGTGGATGGACGATATTGTCATCAAGAAACATGGCAAGGCTTACGAAGGCCCGGCCTATTATCCGTTCCGCAACGAGATTTAAGAGGATTTTATGCGTAATTTATCTATAGCGATGTTGCTTTGTTCCTCGTTCCTGCTAGCCCAGGAATATGGGGAGTACGATTCCTCCGAAGAATCCCAGAACGAAACCTCTCTAGAAGAATCTACCGAAACGGAATCTTCCGAGGAAGTGGCTGCCGAACCTGAACAGGAGGCCGAAGTCGCTGCCGAACCCGAAGAATCTGAACCTGAACCGGCGGTCGAAGAAGTGGCTGAAGCTCCTGCAGAAGAAGTCCAGCCCCTCGCTGGTGCGAATGTGGAAAAGGCCCCTGCCAAGGAAGCTCCTGTGGCAACGGTTTATGTGCCTAAGGAACTGACTGCTGAACAGCGTGTTGCCGCTATCCAGGATAATCTCGACACGCTTTCCAACAACATGGAATCGACGTTGCTCGGTAAGGATGACGCCCCGCTCGCTGTTTCCGGTTACATGGCCTTCCGCGTCAAGAATTTTGACTATACCGAACTCGCCCCTGTGTACGGCGATGACCGTGCCCGCACGGCAGTCGATGCAACCCTCAAGATGAACATGGTGCTCATGCCCAACTCCTACATGACCTTGTGGAGCAACATGACGTTCCCGTTCGACCTCACGGGCTTGTATACAAACTATTTGGCAAAGAAGCCGAACAACAATCCCAGCTATAGTTGGGAGCGTGTGATGTTCGACCATAACACGGACTATGCCGGCGTCTCTGTCGAAGAAGAAATGAATTTCGGTGTCGATATCCGTTCTTCCGTGTTCGGCGCATATGTGACGGCTGGCGGTGTTATCTGGGCAAACGCCTCTCCGCTTACCATGTGGGAACGCGAAACGATGCCCCGTTTTGCCTGGCAGTACGAAACCTTCGAAGACGAAAAGACGGTCAGTACCTACTATAAGGAAAAGTCCTTTAAGCCTGTCAAGGAAGGTGGCCGCGCATTCTGGACTAACCGTTCCTTCGGTGGCGTTTTCATGAACGTTTACAATATGCCGTTCGGCATGACCGCCCAGGCGATGATTTCTCAGCCTAAGGACATGGATGCCGGTACCCGCGACGGCCTGCGCCTCTACGGTGGCCAGCCGAGTGAACTTGAAATGTCTGGTGACTACGACTTCCGCGGCGACGTCTATCATGGCCGTCTCGCCAAGACCAAGTTGTTCGATGGCATGACCCTGGGTGCTAACTACATGGGCGTGTTCTACGACGAAGGCTTAATCGACGAAACCGAAGTGACGGATCCCTGGACCATCGGCGATTACACCGGACTTCCCGAAGGTTCTCCCAACGACAGGCCGCATTTCGAAAACAACCAGGTCGTTTCTGTGGACATCAAGGGTAACCTTGCACCCAAGTTCTACTTGATGGTCGATGTCGGTATGAGCTGGGATGACTCCCTTAAGTTCGACAACATGGGCGACGAAAGGTCCCCGGCTTACGACCGTGATCACTCTTCTAGAAATACTTCTACTCCGGTGCTCGGCGTCTACGTCAAGGTGCAGGATAAGCATCTGGACTGGCTCCCGACAACGGTTGAAGCTGTTTACTTCGGCAAGGACTTCTTCTCTCCCTACGGTATTACGGACCCGTCCCGTTTCCGCAGCTGGCGTAAGGATGAATTTTACCTGAACGGCGGTTCCCTGCGTTACGGTTCCAACATGACTGGTGTAAACTTGAAGTTCGAACCGGAATTCAATCGTGGCCGCTTGGGCGTGCAGTACGGTCAGCACCGTCAGCTCGTAGCCGGACAGGATGTGTTGCTGTTCAACTACCGCTTGAACGGCCGCAACATGTGGGAAAGCACCAACTCCTGGACCAAGTACAACGCCTTGTTCAAGGCTGACTCCGGTAATGGTTCCAATTCCAACGGCTATGTGAGCCGCCTGGGTACGAACAAGAACGATCGCAAGATGTATCGCCAGCGCGGCGGTCTCTACGGTGGAACTTGGGAACTCTGGGAATCCTTTGTCCCGTATGACAATGCCAACGATGCCGAAAACGACGAAGTTCCTGAACACGTCAAGTGGTCTTCTTATCTCTCTATCGATGGTGGTTACGATATCGGCCACTGGCTTGGTACAGACCGTAATGTCATGATGAGTGGCTACGCTGCCATTTCTGGCGTGTCTACTACGTTTGCTCCGGTTGCTTACAGCGAAGAACAGTCCGACATGCTCCTGTGGAGCTTCTACGGCCTGTTTGAACCGACTTTCGCCCTTACCCCGACGGTTCACTTGGTGGGCCAGGTTGGCTTTGAAACCTGGAAGTCGGAATATGGCTATGTCCAGCGTAAGGACCCGGTCTTTGTGAACGGCATTAGCGGTAGTGGCGCTTACGGCAACTTGATTCCCAAATCCCAGACGTATTTGGAAAAGGCTCCGCTTAGTTACCATCAGACCTCTCTCGGTATTGGCTTCGACTGGGACTACTCGGCAAGAGCCGGTTTGCATGTCCGTTACAAGTGGGCTACCCATACCGACGAGTATATCTCGGAAAACAACTGGAGTGGTCACTTTATCACAGCAGAAACAAAGGTCTGGTTCTAAGGGGGTAACGGTATGAATATGATGTACAAAGTTTTATTATCCCTTATTGTTACGGCTTCTTTCGCCTCAGCTGCATCCGAGGTGGAAATGGATAGGCTCCTGAAAGCAAAACAGGATTCCCTGGAATCTAAGCGCGGTCTTACGATTGATGGATCTATTACGGGCGTTCTTGTTAATTCCTATATGAGTTCCGATCAGGAAAAGGCCGAAGACAACAAGCTCCCCAACGCCGAACGTACGAACTTCGTGACGGCGGACATCGGATTCCATTTCAGGCCTTACGAAGCGGTCCGTTTCAATACGATCTTGCGCCTTGAAGCTGGCATGCAGAACTACTTTGCAAGTTCCGCAAAGAGCATCTCGGTGCCTTGGATTAACGTCGAAGGCAATATCGGCAGCTCGTTCTACTGGGTGGTGGGTGATTTCCGCCAGCAGTACAGCCCCCTGACCTTGTTTGCCCCGACCGGTGTCGGTGACATCCTTTACGAACCCATGATTTTCTCCAGGAATCGCGAACTCGCACAGAGCAGCGCCTTTATCGAAGGAAATCAGCGCAACCTGCAGGGTGTGAACCTCCAGTTCCGTAACGACCTGGGTGGTGCCGCGGGCGAAGTTCGTGCCGAAGTGATTTTCGCAAGACTTCGCAGGGTGCAGTTGCTCGATATTACCGGTGCAAACGGTAACCTGCTCACGAATGGCGAAATGCCGGGCTCCTACCAGTCTGCCAACATGGACAAGTGGTTGCTGAGCGGTAACCTGGAATACCTGCCGCTGAACAAGAACATCTTGATTGGCTTTACGGGTATGTATGTCTTTGACGATAGCTCCTCTTTCACCTATACCTACCGCCCCGAAAACAAGGTGTATGTCGGTGAAGACGGCCTTACCTACGAAAGCGACGGTTCTGTGATCAACAAGGCCGGCGCTACCCTTTCGAACTCTGCAAGCGATTATCAGCAGGAATACATCAACCAGTATGACCTGGATGCCCAGAAGACCGTCATCTTGGCTGGCCGTCTCGGTGCCGATGTGGCCGGTATCCTCGACAACAAGAACCTCACCCTCGACGTGATGGGCGAATTCGCGATGTCGAACGACCGACTTTACGAATACGAAGAAATAAGCTCCGTCGACGAAGCTGGCAACCCGGTGGTTGACTTTGTCAAGAAGGATTACGCTGACAAGGGCAAGGCAATCCTTGCTACCTTGAATGCCGGTTATGCGGTTTCCAAGGGTGTCGGTGTCCAGTTGGCATTTAACTACTTGATGAACGACAGCAACTGGTACAACAACCTTGCCCAGTCTTCGCAGTTCTTTGCTGAACGTATCCTGAATACCGATAAAGATGGTAACTTCATCCGCTACGGCGTGAATGCTCCGCTCTACTCGACATTCGGTGCCCTGTACTATTACGACCCGAAGTTCACGCCTGTCGGAACCCAGATGGCTACGACCGACGACCCGAACTTTGTCGGCCAGACTCGTAGCTACAATATCGCCGCCATGACCAAGAACTCCTGGAGCAACAGGACCTACACCCGTAAGGAACTGGCCCTGATGAGCACCATGCTGGATCCGGCCGTGCAGATGAGCTTGCCGAACGGCTATGCGACTCCGAACCGTAAAGGTTTGACCGCTAACCTCAAGGTCAGCTTCAGTGACTTTGTCGATGCTACGGGTATCTTCAACATGCTCAAGCAGGACAAGAGCGACAACCTCTTTATGAAGGAAGCCGAATTTATGGAATTCGGCGGCGGACTCCGCTGGGATATCTTCAAGATGTTGAACTTCAGCCTGCCTCTTGAAATTTCCGGTAGCTACAAGCATTCCGTCAAGACTCAGGAACTCACCGACGAATACAAGGCCATTTCTGCCGACAAGGGCGAACTTAGCCTCGATTTCATCAACGCCGGTTTTTATGTCCAGTATATGCCGCGCCTCGGTCTGAGCGCCGGTATCCAGATGATCAACATGGAACTTGACGCTGTCTCTTCTGCAACTTATGCAAGACCTGCCCCGGGTTATACGACTCCGCTGGTCAAGGGTAAGCAGATGCAGTGGATGGTTGGCCTTGATTATACTGTTGCTGATGGTGTGTATCTTGCTTTGAATTACGGCAGAGTGACTACGACGAATACCTACAATATTACTAAGGATGAAAATGGTGACGCCGTGGTCGGCTCGAACGTGCCGAACTACGCCGATGTGAGCATCAAGGATTCCGAAGGCAATGTCATGGGCTATGTCGATGAATTTGAGCACGAATTCTCCCAAGCTGTGGTTCAGGCAGTCCTGAACGTCAAATTTTAAGGGGGATGCAAGATGAAATGGTATAACAATATGATTAAGATGACCTCCAGGATCTCTCTTCTCTTGTGTGGTGCTGTTGCGTTTGCCGCTGCAGAAGATTCCACTTTGGTTGACAAACAGAAAAGCCTTGTCAATACTTTGGACTCTCTCAATTCCTCTGTAGCAGGGCTCCGTCTGGGTGGAACGGCGAAAGCCGGCATCCTGTCTTCGGGCATGAGTTCCGACCAGCTGATGGATAAGACGGATTACCGTGAAAACCAGGCTTATACGGACGTCAATCTCGAAGTGCATGCAAGACCGAGCAGCGAAACCGAAGCTCGCGTAGAACTCCGCCTGCACAAGGATTGGCAGAATGCTTATGAAGAAGCCGTGAACCCGGTTATCGGCCACTGGTTCAGCTACGATGGCAAAATCCTGAACAAGCATGTCGATTTCAACTTGGGCTATATGCGTGTCGGTTACACTCCGCTTACGCTTTATGTGCCGCAGACCGAAATCCTCCAGGAACCCGAAATCTTTGCGACCAAGCGCCGCGAAGCTCTCGCCATGCGTAACCTGGATACCTCTTCGAACCGCCTGCTGCAGGGCTTGAACGCCCGTTTCAACAGCTTCGAGGTCGGCCCGCTCAGCAACATCTACGTGCAGGTGACCGGTTCTAGAATCCGCAATTCTGCCAAGAAGTACGACGAAGTGTTCTTCGACTTTGACGTAAGCGACCGCATGTTGATTGGTGCGAACGCTGGTGTCGAGGCATTCGGCTTCACCTTGGGCGGAAACTACGTCTATACGTTTGACAGGGTGGAATCGGCTAGGTCGAACACCTCTGAACAGACTTCCAACTACTTTGAAGACAACATGGTCTATTCCGGTATTCTTGGCTACGACACCAAGGATATGCTCCTTGACGGAAAGGTGCGTGCCGGTTTGGGGGCCGAAGTTGCCGGTTCTAAGTGGACTTACACGCAGGATACCTACGGTAAGTTCGATACGACGACAATCTACAACGTTACCGGCGTCGGTTATCCCAAGTACGACGAAAATGGATACGTAAGAGATGCAAGTGGTGCTGTCATTTACGATACCTTGTTTTACGTTGTCAAGGACGTTTTCGTAAAGAACGATTGGAAGTCCGAAGAACTCGACGAACGTAAGGGTTTGGCGTTGAACGTTTCTCCTTACGTGGCGGGTGACATTGCCGACTTCAGGTTCGACCTCAAGGCGACCATCATCAAGAACGACGAAGATTTCTGGTCTGAACAGGCTGCCTCCAACTACTACGTTGGCAACACGACCATCTTGAATGGCGACGCCCTGATTACCGGTGCTAGCGAACAGGTGGTTGAACGTTTCCGTTCGGGTTCTTTGGAAAACATGTACTTCTCCGTGTACAACACCAACGTGTTGCAGCAGCAGAACTTGATGACCAAGAACGAATCCGGTCTGGTCATGAACCCCGAAGGTAAGGACTCCTACTTCACCTACGGCCGTTTGAACAACAACTACAAGTTGGGCCATTTCTACAAGAATGCCTACAAGGCCGTGGCCTACGAATATCAGGAATATGTGGCTGCCGCTACGTTCCTCGACCCGTCCGTGAACATGGCTCTCCCCATGGGCCTTGCAACACCCGACCGCAAGGGTGTTGACGTGAGCGGCAACATTGCCTGGAACGACGCCGTGTCGCTGAATCTCCGCTTCGCAAGCATCTCTCAGGAATCGGTTGCCGATGACTTTGTTACTATGGGTGTGGGTCTCGGCGTCGATGCCGGTCCCCTGCTCAAGTTCGACAAGCGCCTGATTCTCCAGGGTTCTTTTGAACGCTCTACCGAAAGCGACTTTACTAAGCGCGAAGCTACAAGAATGGTCGGTGGCCTTACTGCCGATGTCTGGGGCCCGTTCACGCTGCTCGGCGGCGTGCAGATGCTCAAGAAGGAATTCGGCAACGGATTGGCTCTTGATGGTAACGGCCTGGTTATCGTAAACGACATTGACGAAATGCTCGCCATGGGTGGCTTGCAGATCAAGCTTGGCGCTGGTGCGACCTTCGATTTACAGGGTGGCATGCTGACCAATACGGTCAACTACACTGCAACTGAATCCGATGCTGCTACGGGTGCCCTTGCTCAGAATAAGAAAGAACTTTCGATTGATAAACTTTTGCTCATGGGCAGTGTGACGGTACTGTTCTAGGAGATTGCTATGAACATGAATAGAAAATTTGCTTTTTGTGCGATGGCTGCTGTGGTTCTTTCGGCTTGCTCCGATGGAAATCTGAGCAGCACCGAAGCCCTTGGCGAAAACTGGCCGGCAGATTTCTCGGTGAGCGAGTATGCCGAAGTCAATCCGGACCTTGCCAATTACCAGATTATCGCTGCCGTTAGCGAAGTCAACAATGGTGTGATCGAAAAGGTCAAGCAGGATTCCATCAAGGCCTGGAAGGCCGCTATGGCTCCCGCTCAGCTGGACTCCATCAAGGCTGCTGTCAGCGCAAAGGATGCCACCCTTGACGGTGCCGCATTGGATAGCGCTGTCGATGCCACTATCGTTGCATCCATGAAAAAGCGCCTTGAATCGGTTGGCCCTTCGCTGAAAGACGAAAGTGAAAGAAACCTGTTCTTTAATGACTCTAATGCCGTCAAGACCATCTTCGTGGAATACGCAAACATCAACGCCGCTTACTGGCCGGGCATGAATGCCCTGAAGCTAGGCGTGAAGGATTCCACGAATCTTCTCAATGGTGCCCGTGCCGAAGAGTATAGCGTTTCTCTGGAACGTTTCCACTGCCTGGGTAACACCGCTACTCAGGATCTCGCCTTCTTGAACGCCCAGAAGAACTCAATCGACATGACCCTGATCGAAAAGCATTATCTGCTGAGCGGCCGCTACGAAGGTCGTCCTTACAGATATTGCCATGATGGCGAAGCGAACTACCTGAAGTTTGCGACGGTCGTGACGGTGGATACCATTGCCGATACGACATGGGAATACGTCACCAAGGATACGGTTATCCTGGATTCCACGGCGTTGAACCCGATACGCTATGTCCTGTATAACGAAACGACCGACTCGACGATTGAAAAATCGGTAAAGGGCCTGAACCTGGATTCCCTGAAGGAAGCCGGTTTCGAGGTCAAGGATTCGGTGTTGTGGACTGTTACCGAAAAGGAAACGACCATCAAGGTGGATTCCTCGATGACCGTGGCTGACAAGTATGCAACGACGATTACGCAGACTCCCGTCAGCGCAAACGCCAAAGCGTTCAGTGGTAATATGGACCGCGTGTGGGATTTCTCGGCGGACTACTATTGCTTGAACAAGGCCGATGGCAACATCTATATTATTGAACAGTGATTTGTAGCGAGGACTTTATGAAAAAGATGTTTTTGTTTGCTGTTGCCGCCTTGGTTGCCACTGCTGTTGCAGCGCCTTTTAAGGTGGTGGGCTTCTATCCGTACTGGGCTCAGTACAGCCAGTTTTTCCCGAAGGATGTTCGCTACCAGTTCGTGACGCACATTCACTACGCATCGCTTGCTCCCGCTGAAGACGGCTCGCTCGCCTTTGCCGACGAAAATGATGCTCCGCAGTTCGAAGAACTTGCAAAAAGCGCCGCCGAAAACAACGTGTCGCTGATTGCTTCTTTGGGCGGTTTCGAAGTCGAAGAAAACCTGAAGGCTATCGCCGGCGACGATTCCAAGCTCGAAACTTTCTGCGATGCCGCTGCGGAATGGGTTAACAAGTACAACCTGGGCGGTGTCGAACTCGACTGGCAGAACGCTACTGCCGAAGATGCCGAAGCCATGGGCAAGATTGTTTCTGCTCTCAAGTCCAAGCTTTCTTCCAAGGAAGTTGCCGTGATGACTTACGGCAATGCCATGGACGCTTATTCCGAAGCCCTGAACCAGGCAGACTACGTGACGCTTATGGTGGGCGACCAGATGAGCGAATCGGAATCTTCCGTGAAGCCAAACCTTTCCAAGCAGGACCTCGAAGGTGCCGTTGACGCCCTTGTGGGTAAGGGTGTTTCCAAGGACAAGATCGTTCCGGTGATCCCGCTCTACGGTAAGTCCTTTGCCGGTGCTTCTGGCCTGGGCTCCGCCCACCAGGGTGTCGGTAGCGGTAACGAAGGCTACCTGCCCTACAAGGAACTCATGAAAAAGTTCGAAGTTCCCGATTACAAGGTCTCTTTCGACGAATCTACTGCCTCCGAAGTGGCGGTGAGCGACGGCGAAACGATTGTGTTTACGGGTATTCCTTCGATGAAAGCTTTCTGTGGCATGGTGAAAAATGACGGTATGGCGGGTATCGCTGTTTACGATTTGAGCCAGGACCATAACGAAAATATCGTTTCGCTTATGGTGACTATCGGTTTGCAGCTTCGTCCAGAAGTGGATTATTCCGTAAAAAAGAAAAAATAGTGTAAAATATCACAAACATTTGCGAATTTACATTTAATTCCCTTCTTTTTAAAAAAAAAGAATATATATTTGAGCACAAACAACCCCAAAACCACTTATCGAAAGGTAAGTAAAGAGAGAGAATCCTATGAAAAAGAAAATCTTTGCAGCTGCAATTGCGTCTGTTGCATCCGTCGCGATGGCTCAGACTGTTAATACGTCGATTTGGTTCGACGGTACCGATCAGCAGGTTAACACTGGTGGATACTGCAAGTATGACTATGAAACATGCGACGAATCCACGATGGGTTATTGGTACGACTACGATGACCGTAAGAACGACCACGGTGGTTCCTATGCAATTTATCCGTACGAAACTTCCCCCAAGGATGAAGCTCCGTACTATGGTTCCTACATCCAGCCGATGATCGAAAATCTCAGCTACGCGACCATCAAGTACGTGCTCGTTGACCCGACCACGACCGGTCAGACCGAAAAGTATCCGTACAACTTCGTGGGCTTCGGCTTCAACACTGTGAACGGTACTCAGGATCCGTTGGACATCACCGCTGCCGGTGGCCTTTGCGCTACTTACACCGCTGACCACAACGTGACTCTCGAAGTGATGGAAGCTACTTCTGGCGACAACGCTTGCTTTGTTACCTTGAAGAAGTCTGCTACTCCGACGATGGCTGATTTCGCAATCGCTGACTTTGCTCAGCCGAGCTACACCAAGACCAACAATCCGGAACGCGTGATTGACTGCGCTCAGGCCTTTGCTGCCGCTAAGGCTGTGAAGTTCAAGATTGATGGTGGCGCTGCTGCCTTCAGTGGCCAGCTCCGTATCTTCGCCATCGGTCCGAAGGGCACTTGCCCTGCTACTGGTACCATCGCTGCTGAACCGGCTTCCTTCGCTTGCAAGAGCGATGGCGTTGGTGGTGCTACTTGCGATGGTGGTGCTGAAGCAATCAAGGCTGTCAAGGCTGCTAGCTCTGTCAAGGCCACTCTCGCTGGCCGTACCCTCTCCTTCAGCGGCATCAACGACGGCAAGTTCGAAGTTGTTAGCCTCCAGGGTCAGGTGGTGAAGAGCGGTAAGATTTCTTCTTCCGTCAGCCTCGCCAACATCAACGCTGGTGTCTACATGGTCCGCGTTTCCGGCAAGTCCGTGAACATGAGCCAGAAGATTCTCGTGAAGTAATCTTACTCACACATTTCAAAAAAAGGGGGATTTCGTTACACGAAATCCCCCTTTTTTAATTATATTAGGGTTGTAATTATTCATTGAGGAATATATGAAGTTTTCAAAAATGCTGATATCCCTTCCCGTTGCTTTAGCAATGTATGCTTGTGGCGACGACAAGTCTTCTGCCCCTGAACCGGATCCGGTTCCAGATAATCCGACTATCCTTTCTTCTGCATCGACTCCCGATGTTACCCCGGTTGACCTGAGTTCTGCTGCTGACGTGCCGCCTCCGACCCCGTCCGGTGTTAGCCTGCCTGCCGGTGCAAGCGTAGAGGTGTCTAACGCCATGTACCAGATTTGGAAAAACCGTTGGGTGATTACCTTGGAAGAAGAAAAGGCCGGCGGTTCTACGCTGGATTACGACTTGTTCACGAACGCCAGTGCGGTCGCCCTCATAACGCAGAAAACGGGTGCCAATACGGCTCCGGCACGTGTCATTTGGGACGGCGGTACCAAGAACTTGGGCGCTCTCGACGGCATGACAACGTGGAGGGGCGAAGCTTTCCAGCCTGTGCTCCAGAATAAGCTCGGCCTTTCCGTGTCCGAAGGTATCGGTTACGGCATGCTCCTCGCCGCTGTTCACGAAGACTGGACGACCTTTAATTCCCTTTGGGCTTACAACATTATTGCCCGTGATAATAGTAACTACGGCCTGATGCCCTGGAGAATCCACTCGTTCTCCAAAATTATCGATACGCAGGCCGCCATGGATGCCGATATCGACGTGGCAACCTCCTTGATTATTGCCGGTGCAAAGACTGGCAACGCCCTGTATACGAACGACGCTGTCGAACTTATCGGCAAGCTCTACACGAGCGGCGTCCATCCCCAGACTTTGCTGATTTTGCCTGGTGAAACTTGGAAGTCGAGAGACGTCTACAACTTGAGCTACTTCTCTCCGGCTGCCATCAAGCTGTTCGCTGCGGTTGATGGGGCTCATGACTGGAACGCTGTCTTGAATGCGAACTACGATTATATGGCCAAGGTGCAGGCCGCTGGTGCCGTGCCCCTGTTCCCGGATTGGTCGAATGCGGCTGGCGTGCCGGTTGACCCCGAAAACGGTTCTGCCAAGTCTAGCTATATGCTTTTCGACAAGGAATCCGTACGTATCCCGTGGCGTATCGCTTGGGACTACTATTGGAACCAGGATACAAGGGCCCAGGCAATCCTTGCGGCAATGGCTAGCTTTATCGCAAATTCTGTCTCTTACAATCCGGAAGGCCTGCCCAGAACGTCTTACAACTACCTGACGGGCGCACTTTCCGAAAGCAAGACGACTGGCTTGCACTATACGGGTGAATATTGCTTGATGGGCCTGGGTGTTGACCAGCCCTGGATTGATGCCTGCTACGCCTATTTCACGGCCGGTGTCAACGCTTATCCGATGCAGGGGTATAGTGGAACGTACTTCCTTGAAATTTTGATGAACCTGTTCGCTTCGTTGATGAACGGCAACTTTGTAAAACCTTTTTAAGGTTTTATAAAAGTCGGGAACATCTTCCCCGAAACCCGCTACGGCGGGTTTTATGTTTGCTGTTGTAAACGAAAAATAGCTTGTTTTGAGGTTGGATTTGGGCTGAAATAAACTAGTTTTACAAGAAAGATACAAAGGATTTTTCTATGAAAGCTCTATTTTCTGGTTTGCTTTTGAGTGGCTTGCTGTCTTTTGCGATGGCTGATGCCACTTCAGCTGTTCCCCAGAGGGTTGGCCCTGTTTCTAACTATGGAGTATTGGGCACCAGCGGAAATCAAGTGATTAGTACCAAGACCAACAAGCAGGTGATGCTTCGCGGTATGAGCCTTTTTTGGGCCGATGCTGTGGGTTCGCAGTATTATAGCGAAAACGTCATTGCCTGGGCGGCGCAGACGCTCGGCATCGATGTTTTCCGTTTTGCCATGGGTATTGAATCTTACGATAGCGATGGCGGAAATAGCGAAAAAGGCAAGATCCTCGCAAGCTATTCTTACAAGTCTAGCCCGGATGTCAAGATTGAGCAGCTTGACCGTATGGTGAAGGCCGCTATCGAAAACGACATCTACATTATTGTGGACTGGCATAGCCATAGGGCCGAACAGGAGCAGTCCATTGCTAATGATTTCTTCGGCAAAATGGCGACAAAGTACAAGGATGTTCCCAATATCATTTGGGAAGTCTATAACGAACCAGTGAATACGGACATGGGCACTATTGCCAGCTATGCCAATACGGTGATTGGTACTATCCGAAAAAATGGTTCCAAGAACCTCGCCCTCGTGGGTACGCCGAAATGGTCCCAGATGGGTTCCTGCGGTGGCGTGAACCAGCCCAACGTGGGTTACGTGTTTCATTTTTATGCTGCAACGCATAGCGTAAACAGCTACAGCGGAAATGTTGACAACTGTATGAAAGGTGGCAATGCCGTGTTTGTGACGGAATGGGGTACCACCTCTGCCGATGGTAGCGGAACTGTTAACACGAGTGAAGCGGGTAGCTGGACCAGCTACATGGAGCGCAACAAGATTAGCAACTGTAACTGGTCTCTGCGTCATGCGACTATCGGTGACGAGACGGAACAGTCTGCCATGTTTAGCGGTTCGCAAGTCTTGAACAATAAGACGCTCCTTAACGGTGCCAAGTACACGCAGTCCGGCGAATTTGTCAAGAAGTACCTGACGACCAACAAGCGCTCCTGGGCAGATACCCTTACCGCCGGCCATTCCGGTAGCTGTAAGTTCTCGAACTTGACGGTGTCTGAACTCGACGGTTCCAAGTCTGGTGTCGGTAAGTCCGGTTGTTCTTATACTTCCAGCAACGAAAAAGTGGCAACGATTGGTACCGATGGTTCCTTGACGATTAAGTCCCATGGTTACGCCCTGATGACGGGTAATGACGGTTCTATGTCGGTGGTTACGGTTGAAAAGATTCCTGAACAGTCCGTGAGCGGCCTTGTGTCGATGACCTGTACTGTGACTAACCTCAAGAAGGCCGGTACCTGCACAAACAACTATACCGGAAAATCCAGCAGTGAATATCAGTTTACGACCATGGTCAAGTCTGCCGAAGGCGGTGAAATCACTTGCACGTCCGACAACCCCAGTGTCGTGAAAATCGAAAAGGCTATTTGCAGCACTTCGCAGTGCTATTCGCATAAGGGCGAATATCAGTGGATTGCTACTTTCACGGGTGCAGTCGGCCTTGCTAATATTCATGTGCAGATTCCGGCCGTGAGCGGCTTTAAGGCTATGGATACGACGTTTGTCCTGGGCGTTGTCAAGAGCCCCAACGTCATTAACCCGGCCATATTCAAGAATGTCACCGTAGAAAAGAACTCGGTGACGGAACTGTTCCCGGCTACGGCTCATACGGTTCCTGTGACCTATACGCTTTCTGCCGAAGGTTACGGTGTCATCGACGGTACGAACTTCATTGCCGGTGATAAGGATGCTTCTTTGGTGGTGTATGCAACTTCCGAAGAATCGGAAACTTACGCCGCAGTTAACCAGTCTATCGTGATTACGATCGGCCTTGGTGGCGAACTGATTGACGGTATTTCGCCACGCACACTCAGGAATGTTGGTTTCCAGGGCCGTATCCAGAACGGCAACCTGATGTTGACGGCTGCACATTCCGGTTTTGCCAAGGTTCAGGTATATAATGCTAATGGAAAGGATTTGGTGGGTGAAGAAACGCACTACGTGACTGCCGGAACAAACGTATTCTCGCTGAAGGGCTATGCCCATGGCATGTACTACGTGAAGGTGAAGCAGTCGTCGGTATCAATGACTATTCCTTGGAGCAATAAGTAATGAAAAAGTTGGTTTTTTGTGGCGCATTGGCGCTGGCTTCCTTGGCTAGCGCTGCGGTTAAGTTCCCGTATCCCCAGGCCCATGGTTATGATCATACTTCTACGATTGCGACCAACTGGGACTGTGCGGGCAACACAGCTTCTTCGATGTTGAAAAAGCAGTTTATAACCTATCTTCAAAAGTATTACGAAGAAAGTGGCGACTTGGCACGAATCAAGTTCGACAACGCCAATGAGACAGTGTCCGAAGGCATTGGCTACGCCATGATTCTTTGCGTGTACTTTAGTGACAATACGACGAGTTACCAGAGACACTTCGACAAATTGTGGAATTACTACAAGAAGAATATGAATGGTAACGGCATCATGAACTGGAAAATCAGTGGTTTTGGTGGTGCTATTGGAACTGGTGGTGCTACCGATGCCGAAGAAGATGTCGCCTTTGCCCTTGCCATGGCTTATTACCAGTTCGGTGATTCCAAGTACAAAAACGATGCCGCAACATTGATTGCGAACATGCGTAAGTCCGAGTTCTCTAGCAACGGCATGCATAAGTTGGGCGACCAGTGGGACAACTACAAAAACCCGAGCTATGTGAGCCCTGCTGCATACGAAATCTTTAAGGAATTCGATGCCGGTCAAAGCTCTTTCTGGGATAGCGCCATCAAGGTGAATTACGAGTTGCTCTTGAAGAACCGTAATTCCTCTACGGGTATTCCTTCTGGTTGGGCTGACAACAGTTCTTACCAGCCTATTGTCGGTAATAATGGCTACAATTTTGCCGGTTACGACTACGATGCCGTGCGCGCCCCATGGCGCTGGGCATGGAGCTATGCCTGGTACGGCCATTCCCAGGCCAAGGACCTGTCTTCGAAACTTGCTTCCTGGGTAAGCAAGACTGTTACCGGAAAGCTTTACATCAATATGAACACGGATGGAACCGCAAATATGAATGGTGCACCTTGTACAACGAACGGTTGTAAGGCGAACGGTTCTTCGATTGGCTCGCTCAGTTCTGTCTTGATGGTGGATCCGTCTTACCAGCAAAGGCTTAACGAAAATTATGGTGCCTTGATGTCGCAGCAGGATGGATATTTCCACTCGAACCTGCGCTTGCTTACGGGCTTGCTCATGAGCGGTAACATGCAGAATTTTGCCAAGGCGACCCCTGTCACGCCGACAGAATTTGTGGTCCCGGATTCTTGCAACGCCGTCAAGGAATTGCACAAGAATTCCGGTGAATTCGGCTGGCTTTCTACGACGACGGTCTTGACCAATGAATCGATGACGGGTGTTCACATGGGCGCCCTGATCCAGAACAGTCGCGATGTCCACCGTGCGCTCGAAGGTGTCGAAGCGGGCAAGACTTACAAGTTGAGCTTTGTGGCGACCCAGACCGAAGGCACGAACATCTACTTGACCTACGATGTCTATAGCGATTCGCTCAAGACCAAGTCTTACTGCAGCGAAAAAACCAAGCTGGCAGCATTGCAAGATATCAAGTACGAGTGCGAATTTACCGCTACGGACAACGGCTATGTCGAACTCGAAATCAGCTTGAACAACTGGGATGAACCCGAAGTTGAAATTTCCGCTTTGTCGCTTTCTGCCAATGGAGTTGAGTTGATCAACGAAGAACATCAGCCGAATGCCCTGTTCGTTGTCGATTACAAGAAGCCGACAGAATCGCTCCAGGTGGATATGATTGGCGATGTCGCCTTCATCTCGATTTCGGGCAACCAGGAAGCCAGTGTCGTGGTGACGGATATGCAGGGCAAGGTGGTTACCTCCGGTGTCCGCGTGGCACCCGGTATGAACCAGATTCCTCTGAACCTGAGAAACGGAAAGTACATGCTCATGGTGAAGCAGGGCAAGAATCACTGGGTACGTGGCATTCGCGTTGCGCAGTAAGAATAACGCCTAGCGCTCGATCTTAAATAAGAAACCCCGGCTTGAAAGCCGGGGTTTCTGTTTTGTATTTACCGCTTTTTTAGGTGTCGTACGGGATGCCGTCTATTGGAATGTAGCGGCGCTCACCGTTGGGCTTGACGATGATCGCGATACCCGATACAAAGTAGACCCACATGTCTGTTTCCCAGTAGCGTAAGCGCTTGACTTCACCCTTGGTGCAGTAGACGGTGAGGGGGCCGATAAACATGTCGTGGCTAACGAAGATGTTCACGCGCACGGTCGTGGACATTTGCGGCACGATGATTTCGGTAATCGCCCTGACGCAACGTTCCTTGAGGTCGTAGAAGGCATCGGCGTAAAGGCCTTCGTATGCCCACTGCGAATAGATAAGGTACGGGTCGTTCAGCGTGTCGTAGGTAGCCAGTTTCTCGGAGTCCTTGATATACCAGTTTTCCGTGAGTTCGGGAATGACGATGGAACCGGGAAATTCTTCGCCCCTGCCGAGAGCGATATTTTCGGCAGTTTCTTGTGTTCTCACAAAGTCGGTATGGCCGTAAGCGAACGGTTCGCCGGTTGCAAGTTTTTGCCCGACGGTCTGTGCCTGGATTTTACCGGCGTAGACGAGTGTCGCTTCTTTGGAGGTGTTCGTGATTCTCTTGGCGTGGCGGATCAGGAATACGACGCGTTCGCCTTCGGCCAGGTTCTGGTAAACCGATTCGATGGTCGAAAAGCCCGTGTCCCTGGAGGCCTCTACGAACAGACTGTCTCTTGCCATTTCTTCTTCGAAGGAAAGGAGCAGCGGTTGGTCGGGCGTAGTTGTTTGTTGTTCAGAAGAACTGGACTGTTCAGTAAGTTCGGCGTTGCTGGATAAGCCCGGTTCGGGGGCTGTTGCGGAATTGGAACTTTGCGGTACGGTGGTCGTGTCTACGATCCCTGGGGTATCGCTGCTAGAAAGCGGGGTGTCGTTCTGGGGCTGGCTGCTGCTGTCTTCGCCGCAGGCCGCCAGAGTACAGGCCAATGTGAACAGGCTTCCTTTGAGAATATTCTGGATGTGTTTTTTTCTCATGAGTTACTCCTTAAGATGCCCATTCGATTCCGGATACGGGAATGTAGCGGCGATCTCCGTTTTCTTTGATGATGATGGCGACTCCTTCGAGGAAGTAAATCCATCGGCAGTCAGTGCAACCTTCGGTTGTCTTGGCATGCTTTCTGAGCTTGGTCAGTTTCTTGTTGGTGCAGTAGGCGACCAGCGGGCCCAGGAACATATCGTGGCTGATAAAGATATTTACCCTGTTCTGGGTAGACATCCTGGGGAGAATGGCCTGGGTGATAATCTGGATGCTTGTCTTTTCGAGGTCGTTGAATGCTTCGGTAAAGTCGCCGTCGAATGCCCACCTGGAGTACATGAGCGCTTCGTCGCCGATGCTGTTTTCTGACTTGAGCGCGTTGAATTTCGCGGTGTCGGCAACGAATGTGCTTGCGACCAGTTCGGGAACGAGAACCGGTTCGGGGAATACTTCGTTGCGGCCTTCTGCGATATATTGCGCCGTAGAAAGCGTGCGCACAAAACCCGTATGTCCGTAAGAGAAGGCTTCGTCGCTCACGAGGAAACTTCCGAGTCTCTTGGCTTGTTCGACGCCCTGTTCGGTAAGCTGGGATTCAATGCCGGTGCTGCTTTCGCGGCGGGCGTGCCGGATGACGAAAGCGACCCTTTCGTTGGGGGCGAGGTTTTCATAGACGGTCTTCAAGTCGACGAAATCGGTTTCGGTAGAAAGTGCGACAAAGGCACGGTCCTTGAGGATTTCTTCTTCGGAGACTTCGGTGAACTGAATTTTGCTGTTGTCCGAAGAGGCGGAGCTTTGTTCCATTGCCTCTTCAAAAGAAGAAAGCGGAGGTTGGGCTTCGGCTTCGGAAGAGCTGGACAGTTCGGCGGGCGGATTCGTCTGCGTGTTGTCGCCGTTGGCGGGGGGCGGGGTCTGCTCGGGATTGTCGTTGACCGTGGCCGAAGAACTGTCGATGGTGGCTTCGTGTTGGGTGTTGGGAGAGGAACTGCTGTCGCTTCCGCAGGCAGAAAGCACCAAGGCACTCACAAGAGAAATGCCGCTAAAAACTTTTTTGGACATGTTCATGGGTTGACTCCGGTTATATAGCTGATAATATAATAAAAACATTTTGGTGGATAAACTTTTGTATATTGTCCGCGTATGGAAAACGATTCTTTGAATGAAAGTGAGAACGTCATTGCGAGCGGAGCAAAGCAATCCATAGGTGCTGATTCCGCTGCAGTTGATAGTGGGGTGCCGGCGCCTGAAATCCAGCTGCCGACTCCTGAGCAGTTGGGTATTTCGATTACGTCGGGTCCCCAGGGCGGCTTGCATGCGGTAACGGTGGGTGACACCATTGATTTCCCGGTGACAGTCTCCTGGGCTGTGCAGGGGAGCGCGCTTTTGGTGGTACCTGCAAGTTCCGCCAATGCAAAGGGGCTTACGCAGGTGGCGATGTCCCAGGAGTCGGCGCGGTCTGTTAAGGACGGCGCCGAGGTGGCTTCCATTACGTTTACCTACAAGATTGTGGCGCAGGATACGGGTAATTTGAATGTTCCTGCCTTGCGGTTCGAGATTCCGACGCCGGTGGGGCGACCGCTAGACCTGCGTAGCGAAAGCGTGCCTGTGCGCGTGAATGAGCCTTTTAACCCCCTTCCTATAGGTGTTGGGCTAGTGGTGGCCCTTTGCGTACTGTTGGCGGGTTTCTGGCGCGTTCGTCGCCGTGCCGCTGCACGGCAAGCCGTGGCTGTAAAAAACGCTGCAGAAAGCGCCTTACGCGAAAAAATGGTGGTTCTAAAGCAGCGTGTGAATTCCGCCGATAGCCGCGAATGGCTCTTGGAGCTGGAAAGTGTATGCAAGGAACATGTGGCGGATTGTTTGGGGATTGCCCAGTCTGCGGTGAATTTGGATAATCTAGTGAAAGAGGGTAAGCTCGAAGGGTGGGAAACTCTTGTCGAGGAGTTTGCCCATGCCCGTTATGGCGGCGGCAAGCGGGACGGTTTTGAAAACAAGGAGACATGGAAGGCCGCCATGCGCCTGATGAACCTTGATGAGGAATAGCTGGCCGCGTTGAAATTTTTGCAACAGAAATAGTAAGCATTTTGAAATTTGTAAACATTTCCTATCTTTAAAAGGGTAAATTATAGATATGCCCGAAGTATTAGACTATTTGGAATACCGCGAGTTCCTGAAGGATTGGTTTGTCGAAACCAAGAAAGGCAGCCCCTTCACCTCGTACCGCTATCTTGGCCAGAAGACCGGTGTGGACCCGGCCTGGCTTGTTCGTGTATTCCAGAAAGAAGGCCATTTGAACGAGGGGACCCTGCCGGCGTTTATTCGCTTGTGCGGACTCGACGATCGCCGTGCCGAATACTTCAAGACTCTATATCGTTTTAACAAGACCAAGGCGAAGCAGACCCTTTCGGAATTGTATTATCGCCTCATGGAACTCCGTTCCATGGAAACCCGCGTGCTTTCTGCACCGGAACTTTCTTATTTCGGCAGCTGGGCCTGTGCCGCACTCCGAGCCTTGATTGGTATCACCAAGGACACCAGCGATATCGGCAAGCTGGGCAAGAGACTGAACCCTGCTATTTCTCAGGACGAAGCACGCTCTGCTCTTGGCATTTTAAAACAGCTTGGCCTTGTGGTGCCCGATGGTAACAATGGCTGGAATATTACCGATCAGATTATCAGCACTGGCGGCGAAGTCAAGAGCCAGGCGGTGCGCGATTTCCACAGGCATACGCTTGAACTCGCGCAAGAATCAATCGATCGTCACAAACCCGAAGAACGAGATATTTCTTCTGTGGTGTTTACTGCCGACGAAGATGACCTGCCTGAAATCCGTCACCGTATCGAAGAATTTCGTCGTGGCCTGTTGCAGTTTGCCCGCAAGAGCGAACGTGCCGACCGCGTGTATGCTTTAAATATTGCGATGTTCCCTTTGTCTGATAAAGTGGACGATCCCGACACGGGAGCCGCTCCGCAAAACAAGGGGGTATAATGATGACCCGCAATAAATTTTTGTATTTTTGGGATGTGCTAAGTAGGAATCCCGCAAATACGGCTAAGTGTGCCGCATACTCGATCCTTGCCCTTTCTATGGGGCTTGGCCTTTCGGCATGTGGCGAGACTAAAACGGCGGGTGGCGGCCCCAGCGGTACCGAAGCGGGGAACGCCATTACGGCACAGATTTTAACAGCTGACAAATCTCCGGCTGCGCTCGCCAGGGTTCGCCTTATGGATAGCGAAGGCCTGGATGGCGAAAAGGCTTATTCTGCCGAAACCGACAAGGACGGTAAAGTGGTAATCGAAGGCGTTGCCGACGGTGACTACACCCTCGAAGCTAAACTCGGTGGCGAAGCTTTGCAGATTCCGGTTCAGGTGAACGGTGCAAGCGTTGACCTCGGTAAGGACAGACTCAAGAAAACTGCGTCTGTTTCGGGTAGCGTGGGTGACAAGTCCTTGAAGGGCGTTGTCAAGGTCCGTGGCCTGGAACATTCTGCCAAGGTGAAAGACGGTAACTTCACGCTGGATTCCCTGCCTGAAGGCGCTTTGAGTCTTGTGTTTATTTCGGATGTCGAGAAGAGCGATACCAGCAGCACTTACTTGAAGGTCATGGCGGGCGAGAAGACGGTGGCAAGCACTTTTGCCGACGAAAGCCGCGCTTTGCTCTTGGATGATTTCCAGGATTCCAACTACCAGAACCGCTTTATGCCTGCGCGTACCTATGACGGTGGTTGGTGGTATTTTGACTTCTCTAGCGAAAATGTGACTCCCGACTTTGTTATCGGGGAAACTCATCTCTTTACGCTTGCAAACGAAGACGGAAACATCTCTGCTCACGTGGCAGCCCACTTCGGCGATATCGTCAAGGATTCTGCCGGAGTCGCTTACTGGCCCTGGGCGACTATGGGTGTCGAACTGGGCAAGAGCGATAAGGCCCTTTGCAATGACATTTCATCGGTGGATTCCATTGCTTTCCGCATCAAGGGCATCGGTTCTGTCGTCTTCAACATTATCGATTCCAATTTGGATTTGGACCATCAGAAGTTGATTCAATCCGAGTATGGTCTTGAAGAAGAATGGACACGCGTGAGTGTGCCGCTGCCGGTCGAAAGGGAGGCCTTCAAGTGCGTCAACCAGTTGGCTTGGGATTTCAAGACAATCGACGGTTATGCAGAAGTCTGGCTCGACGATGTCGAACTCATTGGTGGCAATCGTCTTTCCATTTGGGAAAAATAGTTATACGTCATTGCGAGGAACGGAGTGACGAAGCGATCCAATGGTAACGTAGCTCATTCGGTAAAATCAAACCAAGAAGACATCTACAAGAATTTAGAAGCCGTGGTGCGCAAGTACGCTGCCACGACTTTTTTGCGTCCGGTCGCGGACCACACTCGGGATGCCTTTGAGAATGCTTGCGAGTTTGTGCAAACGTTTTATGGAACGGACGCTGCGGAATGTGTCGAGGTCATTTTAGACTCCGGTTGTGGTACGGGTGAAAGTACCATCCACTTGGCCCGCAAGTTCCCGAACGTTCCCGTGATTGGGGTGGACAAGTCGGCAGAGCGTCTCACCAAGGCCGGTAACGATCATCAGCTAAAGCAGGCCGTGGCTGGGTGCCAGGAACTTCCTCCTAATGTGTTTTGGGTGCGTGCCGAGCTACTGGATTTTTGGCGGCTTGCGCTTGAAAAGGTAAATGCGGGGGAGTGGAAAATCTTGCACCATGCGCTCTACTACCCGAATCCCTGGCCCAAGGAAAGCGAAGCGACCAGACGTTTCCATTTGCACCCGATTTTTCCGACCCTTTTGCATTTGAGCCCGGAGACAGAACTTCGCACCAATTGGGAAATTTACGCCCGCGAATTCGCTGAAGCCGCCCGCATTCTCGGCGATGCGCTTTCGCTCAAGATGAATGTGGGGTTTGGCGCCTTCAATCCGGAAAATCCCGAAACCGCCTTCGAACGAAAGTATCAATCCGCCGGCCAGGAATTATACAAGGTTGTAGTTAGAGTCTGTCCTTCATCCAGGTGAGGAATGCGCGGTTCTTGCGGGTGAACTTCACTTCGATTTGGGCGCCTTCTTTCACGATAAATTCAGAAAGTCCGTATTTGCTATTGGGATTGCCCCAGTCGTAGGTGTAGCCAAGGCGGGTCCACGGGTGGCCACCATCTCTGCTATAAATGGTTGCACTGGTCTTGTCGAACCAGTTCTTGAACCACATGGCGTTTTCGCTGGTGTCTTCTTCCAAGGTGTTGGTAAAGGTGGTGTTCATCATGCCGCTGTTTATTTCGGGGAAGAATGCCGGGCGGAACACGTCGGTCACGTTGGCCCAGAACACGGTAAAGTACCTATTATCGGAATCGGGGGCCTTGCCCATTAGTTGTTTGAGGCGTATATCCCAGTTGTCCACCTTGGCGTGGTTTTCACGGAACCATTTCAGGAATTCCTTGTCGGTGAATGCCCAAAGCACTTCGTCGTCTTTCAAGGTCGTGTTTTGTCCATCCTTGAAACGATCAGGATTGTTGTGCCACGTTACCAGAATCACTTGGGAGTTGTCACCGCTTAAGGAGGCTAGATCGGACCCGCCGTCAATAGATACTAGTGGGTAAATGTCGTCGGCTGTCAGATTCTTTGCGTTCTTGACGGCTGCGGCGTACTGTTCGCGGTAAAGGGAGTCGCGGTCCATGAAGGTGACGGTGCTACCCTTGGTATCGATGACTTCGCAGTAGGGGATGTTGGGGTAGCCGGCGGCTACTTCGTTCTTTTCGAAGAATTCGCTCAGGAGGTCATCGTTATGAGAGAACAGGTTGTCGTTTTCCAAGAACGAGATGACGATCTTGCAGAATCCCTTGTCCGGAATCTTTACGGCGTAGGGGAACGGCTTTTTGCCGTTGTCTGCGGTGTCGAGCTTGAGCTTGGTTTCGTCGATGCCGCAGGCGTATTCGTAGCTATAAAGCGGGGCGACGCCCGGTTTCATTTCGCTGATGAACAGGTTGTCCTGATCGTGACTCCAGCCTGGTTTTACCACTATCTTCTGAGTGCCGAGAGTCATGTACTGGGGCATTACATCTTCGCAGTAGAAGGCGGTCTGGCGGAAAACGCCGATAATACCCGTCTTGTTGCGATACACATCGGGGTCGCTGGGTTTGAGGCCTTTAGAGCAGCCGGTAACCAGGGCCGCTACCGAAAGAGAAATAGCAAGAATGATTTTCTTCTTCATAACGCGGGGAAATATAACTTTTTGTTCTGAGTCGATATGAATGGGCTGTCGTTTGGGGGTGGGTTGAAAATAGGTGTTGATAGATTGTTGATAATTTGGAATGACCGCTGGGGAAAGGCCGAAAATGTGAGTAAAACTTGCTTACGGTGGTGCCTAACCCCTTGATTTATCTAGGAAATTTTCTAATTTTGAGACTCAAAAATTTGACTTTTAATAAAGGTTACTAAAATGAAAAGAACATTCCAGCCTCATAATCGTAAGCGCGCCAACAAGCATGGTTTCCGCACCCGTATGGAAGACCGTTGGGGTCGTGCTGTTCTGAGCCGTCGTCGCGCCAAGGGTCGCAAGCGCCTCACCGTGAGCGACACCATCTACAAAAAGTAGGATTGGCTCATAGCCTCGTTGCGCTCCTATAGGCTGCCTAACCAGCCAGCTTATCGGCAAGTAGCCGTCCATGGGAAATTTATCCGCACGCCGTCTTTCACGATGCGTTGGATTGAAAGCCCGGACGGTTTTTGTCGTTTTTGCTTTTTGGCAAAAAAGAAGAATGGTAACGCTGTTTACCGCAACAAGTGCCGTAGATTACTGCGGCCCCTGTTTTTTGAAAGGGTTCCCCATATTGCCAAGCCCGTGTGGGCTATGATCATTGTGAGCGACAATTCCGAAGTCATGTCTTCGGAGCGCATGCGCGAATCGGCGCTCAAGGTGTTCAAGAAGATGGAATGGACCGATGGCTTGGACGCACAGGGTTAACGAGGTTTTGAAGGGCGCATTGATTGTGCCTATCCGGCTGTACCAGATTATTCACCCTTTCTTTTTTCATGGGGTGTGCAGGTTCCAGCCGACATGTTCGCAATACGCGATAGAAGCAATCAAGGTGCATGGTGTGTTCAAAGGTTTCTATCTTGCGTTTTTTAGAATTTTAAGGTGCAACCCGTTTTGCAAGGGCGGCTATGACCCGGTCCCGCCCAAAAAGGAAAAGTGATGAACAAGAATACTCTCATCGGATCCATCCTTATCGGTGCCATCATGATTTGGTGGTTCATGACGACCAGCGCGAACAACGAAGCTGCCGAAAAGGCGAAGCTCGCAAAGCAAGCCGCAGCCAAGGATGCTGCCGCCCAGGTCGCCGATTCTGCCGAAGCTCCGTCTGCAAGCGGGCTCGTGCTCCCGGGTTCCACGGCCGAAGTCAAGGCCGCCCCGGTCCTCGGTGCCGCAGGCGAAGCTGCTGCCGATAGCGCCGTGAAGGATTCCACGGTTGCCGCAAGCGACTCTGCCGCAGCAGAAGCTCCGAAGCCGATTGCCCAGCGCACTGTTACGGTCGAAACCGACAAGTTTATCATGACCCTTAGCAATAAGGGCGGTAAGGTTCAGAGCGTTATCGTAAAGGCCCTGCCGGATTCCGCAGGCCATTTCCCCGAACTCATTCAAGATACGACTCTCGGCGCCCTCGACTTGAAGCTCGGCGGTGCAGACCTTTCCGATGTCATGTTCAATGTCGAAGCTCCGGAATGGATCAATGTCGAAAACGATACCACGGTGCAGTTTGTCTTTACCGATGCCAACGGCAACCAGCTGGTACGTAGCTACGGCTTCACCAAATCTGGTGTTGCTGTCCGTCAGGTGAACAAGTTCAAGGGTTTCCGCGTCGACAACTACGAGCTCTCCTGGAAGGGTGGCATGCGTGAAACCGAAGAATTCCCGAAGGGCAAGAGCTTCGGCGGTACAAGCTATTTCTTTAGCGAAGTGATTTTCAAGAACAACGAAATCACCGAACGCGAAACCTTCTCCGACGCCATGACTTTTGACAACGCCAACTACTATTGGGTTGGCATGCGTCGTAAGTATGTTGCCATGTCGGTACAGTTCGATTCTCCGGTGCCCGCCCAGGTGAAGGGCAAGCACATTAACTTGGCTACCGAAGGCAATCCTGACCCGGGTACTTACAGCCTCTCTATTGCAGACAACGTGCGCGGTGATTCTGTTGCTTACAACTTCATGGTGCTCCCGCTAGAATGGGCCGAAGTCGAAGCTCTCGGCCAGGGCTACGAAAAGATCATCGTGACCGGTTCCAAGTGGTTCCCCGGTTCCAGCGTGTGGTTCGTGTGGATTTGCGCCATGCTTCTCAAGCTGCTCAAGTTCTTCTACTCGATCATTCCGAACTACGGTGTCGCCATTATCCTCGTGACCTTCATTGTCCGCGGCATTACGACTCCGTTCACCATCAAGCAGCTCAAGTCGACCTCCGCCATGAGCAAGCTCAAGCCGCAGCTCGATGAAATCAACGTGAAGTACCGCAGCGATCCGCAGAAGAAGCAGGCCGCTGTTATGGAACTCTACGCCAAGAACGGTGTGAACCCGCTCGCTAGCTGCACCGGTGGCTGCCTCCCGATGATTATCCAGATGCCGATCTTCATGGGCCTTTTCTTCGTGCTCGGCCGCGCCGTTGAACTCCGTGGCATGCCGGCATTCCTCTGGATTACCGACCTTAGCCGCAGCGACGTGATTTTCCACGGCTTCAGCATTCCGTTCCTCATGCCCGATGGCCTTGCTCTCCTCCCGTGGATCATGGTGGTCACCACCTACTTCCAGACCAAGGTGACCATGAGCGGCAACGGTGCCATGGATCCTGCCCAGCAGAAGATGATGGTGTGGATGATGCCTGCCATGATGTTCCTGTTCAGCGCGGTGATGCCCTCCGGCCTCGTGCTCTACTGGATTGTGTCTAACTTCTGGAGCATTATTCAGTACAAGATTATCCGCCGCGATAACGGCAATAATGGTCCGAAGACCATGAACGGCAAGAAAGTCGTTGACGCCGAAATCGTGAAGTAATTGGCAAAATAGGCCGAAATTGCCATCCTGAGCCTGCTAAAGGATCCGAAAAACGCATTTAACCCCCGGAAACGGGGGCTTTTCTTATTTACGGATGTTTACAAATAATAGCTTTTGTAATGTATTTGTAAGAAAACTATATTTGTTAACGAATATAAACAGGGGATTCCTTATGAAAAAGATTCCGGGTTTTTATGCGTTGTTCACGGCCATCCTGATGGCCTTGTCTGCTACGTCTTATGCGGCGGATGGGACGAAGTATTTCTGCTTAAAGGAAATTAAAGACCAGTATGATTATCCGGTGCAATTGGAATTTCGCCAGGTAGAATCCGGTGACGCAGATGAAGCCTGCTTCGAGTATTGGTTCGATGAGACTAAGTCGAATCCGGCTAATTCGACAGACCCGATGCCAGATGCTTATAGGTTTATTCAGCATTGGTTGGGCATGTACATGAATCCTGTTGTATTGAAATCGGATATCGCGTTTGCTGGGCATAATAGTGATGGTTGTATTGATTCCCATGATGCATTTAAGGGCAAGTATTTGGAATTGAGCGAAGGCCGCGGCCTTTGGAGTGAGAGTGGAAAGAACTATACGATTTCGGGCCTCTGCTATGCTTCAAATCAAGCTAATGAAGGCATCGGCTTTGTTAGCATAACGAATGGTTCGAGCTCTGGTATTTCGAATGTCAAGTTCTCGGATGTTTACTTTGAAATGACAGGTAGCGGTTCGCATGCGGGAGTTGTGTATCTTGATTATGAATATTATCCTAATTCATTCGACGGCATCGATATCGAAGACTCCTATTTTGAGGCGGATTATGCAGGTGCTCTTGTTGGCTATACCCTAAATTATAATGGGGATATAGAGAATGTAACGATAAAAAACGTGACTATAAACAGCGACTATCATGCGGGTGCTGTCACGGGTTATATTGAAGGTGGTTTTGTAACCTTAAACAATGTGACAGTAACCGAGAGTAAGGTTGAAAGTGAAACTAATGCTGGCGGTCTTGTTGGCTTTACCGACGGTTCGATTGCGATAACGAAGTCTTATTATCGAGGTTCTGTGTCGTCTAAATCTATAGCGGGTGGCATTGTGGGGCTTATTTCCGGTGGTGGTACTGTTAAGATTGATAATACGTTTTCGAAAGGTCGCATTACAGGTGGTCTAACTCAGGAGGGGTCGAGTGCTGCCGGATATATTGTCGGTTCTATAGATGCTCCGTTTAACTATAGCAGCAATGTCACCCTGTACAACAACTTCCACTTTGGCGATGACATGGTGGAGAAGGGTGTGGGTGGCGATAGATTTTATGCGGATGGGTTAGTTTGGTCTGAGGGCTATTCCTATGGAAATGCCAACATTTATGCCAATGTGCGCAATGCTACAGGAACGTTGACTGCAACGGGACCTTTGAATTACTACATGAATGAAAATTATGATTGTTCTGCTGGCTGTGGTTATGTTAGTGGCAATTATGTTGATTTCTTTGCTGGAGAACTTGGACAACCTTTGACGCGTAATGCAAATGGTGTCGCTGCGGAAGCTGACATGACGTCTGGACTTTTTGCAGCTCTGTTGAACTATAATTTGGAAGCTGACGGCGATGCTGCCTTGTGGGTCAGCAATGCTGAAAACGATGGCTTGCCGACATTTGTGGGGACTTCTGACAAACCGAATCATTTGGTAGTTGTGCAGATAAAAGATCTCTCTAGTGAGCAGAAGGCTACTCTTGGTCTAGTGGATAACTACACTCGATTCGTGACAGACTTGAATTCTCAAAATTATTATACGGAAGTAATGGCTTCCGGTTTTTCTACTTACACCGAAGCTAATGGTAAATTGAACTCTAATGGTGTTGATAAGATTGAGGCGGTAAAGGAGGCGGTTGCCGCAAATGCAAATCTGAATAAAGATTTTGTTTCGTTTGTTGATGCTGCTGGCAATCCTGTTTCGCTAACGGATGAAATTTCATCAAGCCTGATTTGCGAAACTCCCGTGGCATATGATATCGTGTATCGGTATTGCGATGGTGATCCTAGCTTGGGAACGTCGAACTGTGCCAATATAGACAATATTGTTGACAAGACCTTTATTTTCATGGCTCCGAGGGTGAATCGTCTTTTTTCAAATGCTTCTCTTAAAAAGATTGTGATTCCGATGGTCTTTGAACTTGGAAAGTCGACGGGATTGCAGTATGATGTTGCATTTCTTGATGAATATGATTATTCGATAATGGTTGGCACTCCTATAACATTGACCTCGAATATGGCGTACTGGCTGGCTTATGAAGTGATTAATGATAGTTATAGTCGTGCTGAAGATGTTAAAAAGATTGTTCTGACCTATTATCCGTCGACCTATTCCATTACTGCAAATTCGTCAATAAATATCGAAGTCCAAAATCCAGAAGCAGTCAAGTTTACTCTCGAAATGAGTGGTGATGCGGCAGATGGGTCGTCGCATGAGATAGTTGGTGCAGTTTCAAACGTTAATCAAAATACTCTAACGCCTGGTAATATATCTGTGCCCCTTACAAGGTATCTCAAGGTAAAGGATATTGAGTGCAATACGGGCTATACTTGTGATGGAACTTATTCTATTTCGTTCCGTGCAACGAAGCAAGTTGTTTGTGCCGATGGAGAAAATCCGGCTGAAACAGAAGTGGATTACTCTGCAACGGCAGATGAAATTCTTGCCGGTGTGAGCGGAGATTGTTCTGCATCAACATGGCATGTCGATGGCTTGAAGAGTAAATATGGTAGTGAAGATGGCGATGAAGTAGACCTTACAAATTCGTTGATTGCTCGCGAAATGGATCATGGAATAACCACAGCTTTCTTGACGGTTACGCCTAATTTTGTTGCAGGTCCGTTCTATGTGACTTATGACTTGAATACAAATGCGGATAAGAAATATCTCTATTTCCCGGTTGATGCCAAGGAAAGTGAAAAACTGGAATTTTCTAAAACGGTTCATTCGGTTAGCTTGTGGCAACCATACAATACGAACCTTATGTGCTTTGATGGCTGGTCTGTTACGGATCCACTTGTTAATACGCCTCAGGATAAATACAAGGATCTTTCTGAAGCGAATGCGATACAGGAAAACTTGAGTATGGATCCTGATGCTCCTACAACGCTTTATGCGAACTGGAGTACCTGCGTAGATGCACCTGCAACTAAGATTACGATTGCAAACGGCAACACGAAAGCGACGCTTAATTTAAAACAAACTTTTGATGGAGTCGTTTACGAACATATGCTGGATGACCAGAATATAGTTCTTGCCGGTGGAATTTATGAGTTTACTATTGATGATGAAAATAGTGCGGTTTCGTTTGGCTACGCAAAGGGAGATATAACAGCTTCGGTTGAAGTGACTAACAATGATGGTTCTGTATCTACGCCGGAAGATATTACGCTCTCGGGAAATGTTGTTGTGATAAGTACTCAGAATGATAACCAGCAAAAGCCTTCTCAGAATACCGTATACAGCCTGAAGATGGAATCAGCTGCAGTTCCGTTGAATTTGGTATTCAATGTGAATACGGAAGATATGGTGTTCTATGGTAATGACTGGAAAAAGGCTGCATATGATGTTTATGTAAATGGTGCTGAAAATCCGTTGCCGCAACATATCGCTACTTTCGGGAAGTGCTTTCATGGATGGTCTACGATTTTCAATGGTCGAGATGCTTATACCTCTTTGAGTGACGATGCTTTCTTGATGATGCTGGAACAAGCTTCTCCTGAAGAAGAGACTGTGGTTGATGAAGATCATGGAACAACTTCGACTAGACAGGTTTACAAACTATACGCCATTTGGGATGCCGCTTGTACTCCTCCTGCAACGTATACCGTATCGACAGATGTTGACGAAGAAGAGGGCATTTTCAAGATTTATCAGGTTGTTGACAAAGAAACGAATTCTCGTGTTGTTAAGAAGGGAACGTCGATTGAGCAACTTAAGAGTGATGATTACGAGTTCTATGTCGAATTCGTGCCGGGAGTCATGTATCATAAGACGAATACATTCGAAATGACTGCTGTGTATACGAATGGAACAAGTTCTACGCCGGTAGAAACGGAAACCATTACAAATCCGTATGTGTTCAATACTCTTTCAACGAAACCTGTAGGTGCTACGATGGTGTCTTTGACTGCTTCTGGTTATGAAGAAAACGTGTATAATCTTTTCTTCTCGGAAAATGTTGATTTCGATGATGGGATCAAAGTTTTCTATAGTGATGATTGGGTCTCTAAAGCGACTCTTGACATGGCTGTAAATCCGTCTTATACATTCCCGCATTTGTATCGCAAGGATAAGTGCCAAGACGGTTTTGCCTTCAGTGAAACGGCAACGAAGGGGTACAAAAACGCAACAAGCGCTGAGTTCGTTAAGGAATACAATGCGTATATGGAAAATAATCCATATGATGAATCTGTGACGCTTTATGCCGTGTGGCGAGACTGTGGAAAAGAACAACCGACATATAAAATTACATCGGCTGATGCTGACAAGGGAACTTTGGTTCTATGGCAACCGCGTAGAACCAAATTGGCTGAAATCGATTGGAATCTTTATGCTGGTGATATGGAACAAATGTTAGTCAGTTGGGACATGAATGCGTTCGCGGTTGATGCCAAAGATGGCTTAGAAATACCTGCTTATGATGATATTTCGTTTAGATTGTATTTCTATATGACCGAAGATGCTGAATATGACTACAAGCTGGATACGGCAAATGTGCCATTTGCATATCGAGCCTCTGCAACGGATGCGTGGAGTACTGTTCAGAATGATGTTATTACACCAAATGCAAATGTGATAATTAAGGCTCCGATGCTTAAGGGTAAATATTTCTTTGTCTATAATGATAATACGGATGCCAATGTGTTCTACACTTCGTTTGCGATTGCTGGCCGTAAGGGAAATTTTGTGTCGTATCTGTATGGCGGTGATTTGCGGAATTACGAGTACTATGGTCGTACAGATGCGTGTATCAGCGGATGGACTCTTTCGGCTGACGATTCCCAAAATATCTATGAAAGGGTGGATTACAGCTTGTTGAAGTTGCTTGAAAGCAGTGGTTATACAGATGAGGTTCAGGTGTATGCAGTATGGGATGAAAGCTGCACGCAAGAAAAATTTACGGTTGCTTCGAAAATGGATGATTATGGGGTCTTTAAAGTCTATTATGTTATGAAGGATGAAGAAGATACGGTTTGGTTTGATGTGGGAAAAGATGGACTTGAAATACCCACGTTTACACGAGAAATCGGATTTAAGTTTGTCCCTTCGGAAGGCTTTAGTGTGAATGATTCCATTTATGGTGTTGATGCCGATGGTGATACTTTAATGCGCATTGCTGAAGATGAAATGTTCAACATAGAACCGGGACAGAAAGACTTTTGGCTCTCGGTTGCAACCGGTATTTCTTCTGTCCGTGTTGCTTTGGATGAAAATTCCAAGGATTCGGTGTTCTTCGGTAGCGATTGGACCGAGGAATTGACTAGCGACAATCCGGATTCCGCCATGGTGCTTCCGACGATTGTCTACAATGCCGAAAAATGCCTGGCTGGTTGGACAACCGATCCGGAATCCGATGAGTTGCTCACCGTGATTGATAAGGACTTGCTGAGCAAATTGCGTGCAAAGGGCAGGAGCCAGGGAGTTGATGTCCGTGAACTGCTTTATGCCAAGTGGACCACGAATCTTGACAGCTGTGCCGGTGCCTTTATGAAGTTGGCGGTTGAACAGGAAAATGGAAGTATCTGGTTTGCCGAAGGCGATAAGGACAAGACCATTGAACGCCGCTTTACCGAAGAGGGAACCATGTTCGTTCCCATGGAATTGAATGGTCGCAACTTTAGAGTGCGGGCGATGGGTGCAGACACCTCTGTTTACGTACTAGATTCTCTGGTGGTGATGCGTGATGGCAATGTTGACACGGTACTCCATGTGGGTGACTACATGCCTGAGATTTTGGATAATGTGACTCTCAAGGCTTACTTTGGCTGGAAAAACAAGACAAAGCTTGATTTTGCGAGAGCGCGTTTGGATAGTACCGGCTGCATGTTCATGTTGAGCTTTACGGCTAGCGATTTCGAAGTTCGGCGCAAGGTCTCTGCAAAGGTGCAGGTTGTCGATATTGTAAAGGATTCGATTGTCACTCAATCTGTATTTGGTGATTCTGTTGCCATGGGCTTTGATACAACCTTTGTTTTCCGCATGAAGAAGCCGGGTAACTACAGGATGGTCGTGACTCTCGAAGACAAGACCGGTGTGAAAGAGAAATTCAGTAGAGAAATCTCGGTCGATCCTGTAATATCTTCTATTGCGGCGGATAGCTGGCAGATGCTTTCGCTTTCGGCGGTGGATATGTCCGCGGTTACATGGGATGGCGACCAGGTATTCTATTGGTGGGATGAATATGGTACGGGTGAATTCTGGCAATATAAGCAGCTGACCAAGAACGATTCGTTGGATGCAACTCGTGGTGTGTGGTACAACTCGCTGGAAGGTCGCCCGCTTCCGCTGCGCGATGAAATCGATGATGAAGGCGAAGACTTTGTCTGGGAACTGGATAAAGCAAACTCGGGTTGGAATATGGTTGCAAACCCTCATGGTTGGGCCGTGAATCTGTTTGCGAACTACCCGGATGCGGCCAAGGATATCGATGAAAATCCGGATGTACTATTCTGGAGCTGGAATACCACGACCGGCCAATATGATCCGAAGTTCGAGGAAATTGGCCCTTATGAAGCGGTGTGGGTTCAGGTTTCCAAGGATACCAAGTGGAAGGTTTCTGCAGCTCCGGCGTTCAAGGGTGAATCCAAGGCTGTCGAAAAGTCTCGGTCTCTTGCGAAGTCAAAGACTAAAGACCGTTGGACATTGCAGGCCAAGCTTTTGGACAAGAATGGCAAGCAGGATTCCTGGAACATTCTGGGTGCCGGCTTGAATCCGTTGACAACCGAAGAACCTCCCGAAAGCATGGCTGACCATGTGAACCTTTCTATTGTCGATGGTAAGCGAGCTCTTGCAAAGTCTATTAAGGAAGCGTCTGATGAAATGGAATGGACCATTGCCTTGTCGGCGTCCAGTGATCGCATTGGTTACCTGAGCTTTGATGGTGTTGATGGTGTGAATGCTTTTGGTTACCATGTGTTTTTGACGGTTGACGGTAATACGACCGAAATGCAGAACGGCGTGCCGCTTAAGGTTTATCTGAAGTCGACGGCCAAGACGGCGACGGTGCGCGTGGCGCCTGCAGACCGTGTAGTCGCTCAGAATACGCTCAAGGGCCTGCGCATGGCAAGGCTCGGAAACCATCTGCGTGTGTCCTTTGAAGCTTCCGAAGGCCTTGCCGGCACCAATGCCCGCGTCGACATTCTGGACATGAAGGGGCACGTGATGTCTACGGTCACGGCCAAGACGTTGGACGGTTCCAACGCATTGGTGCTGGACGCTCCGCAAACGGGTCTGTACATGCTCCGCGTCCGCGCAGGCTCCGAACAGCAAGCCAAGAAAATTGTGGTGAAATAAAAAGCCGCGGCACGAAATTATTCCACAAAAAAATCCCTGTTTATCAGGGATTTTTTTGCTGAAAAAGCTTGCTATAACTCGATTAGGATGCCGGCTTGCACGTAGGCATAACCTTTGCCTTCATGATCAAGGAATTGGTAGCCGCCCATGATCATAATCGACGAGTAGTCTCCATTCTTGATGTCGAAACCGCCGCCGGCGCGCCAGAACATTTGGTGGTTAGAACCGAACAGATAGCCCCAATCGCCCGTAGCCACGGGAAGCGTGCGGCTACCGATTGGCAGGCGAATCCAGACGCTGCCCGAAACGGGAATCAGGCTCACGTTGTCAATTTCCTGGTAACCCGAACCGATGCCGAAAAAGAGCATCTGATCGATGGGATACCACAAGTGGCCATAAACGTTCAGATTGAAAGATCCGATGTCACTTACGTGATTCACTACGCCACCCTGCACGTCCATGGTAAACGCATTCGCCGGCACAACGGCGAATGCTAAAGCAAACAAGATGGCAGAGAAAGTCTTTTTCATACCTACAATATAACTCAAAAGAATGACCCCCTGTCTACTTCCTACCAATATTACTCGTCGCTGCGGGCTTCTCGAGCCCAGCCGCCGCTCTTTTCGGGCTTGAAGGCCATAAAGAAACCTTTAAGCATAGCGTAGTTCATCGAAAGGAAATAGTAACCGCTCGGGACAATCTTAAGCAAGGCCACCAAGAACGCAAGCGTCATTGCGCCGAAAGAAATCTGATAGAAGATTCCGCTAGTAAGTAAGCAGGCGTTGGCCGCGAACAAGAGAATCAAGATGTGCGGCGAGAACCAGCGCAGAATCTTGTGCGAGAAGAACAAGTAAGCGAGCAACGGGTGCAGCGGATTCAACAGCGGCAAGTAAGAGAACAAGAAGTTGAAATTCGCACGGCCGATACGCACCTTGCGGCGGAATTCGCCGCTGGATTCCTTGGAAGTCTGTTCGGTGCCGATGGCGCTTGTTACGAAGGTGCAGTAGAAACCTTTTTCAAGAACCTTGGTTGTCACGAAGAAGTCGTCCATGACGCTCTTCTTGACCGGCAGTTCCGTATACAGTTCGCGGCGGATTGCATAGAGGGCGCCGTTGCCGCCAATCAGCATATCGAGCACGCCTTCGAACTTCTTGATTTCAGATTCCAAATCCCAGTAAGAACTTTCGCCGCGACCCAACGTAGAACCGCTCTTGTCCGAAAGAATCAAGTGACCGCAGGCGCAGCCGATTTTCTTGTCCCGGAACGGAATCACGAGTTTACGCACCACATTCGGGAAGAACATCGTATTTGCATCGCAGAAGAGCAAGATGTCGTTTTTCGCAATCTTGTTCAAACGGTTCAGCATGGCGGCCTTGCCTGCATTTTTCGGGGCCTTCACCAGCGTAATTCCCTGCGATTCATAGCGGGCGATGATTTCGGCGGTTTTGTCAGCAGAACCGTCGTCACCAATCAAGACTTCCAGCTTGTTCTTGGGGTAATCGAGTTCCAGAATATTTTGAATCTTGCGCTCAATTACCGCCTCTTCGTTGTAGGCCGAAATAAGAATCGACACCGTGGGCAGTTCGGCATTGCCTTGTTCCGGTGACTTGCGGCGCTTGAAGATTTCGCTTACGAAGGGGAGTGTCATCGGGAACAGCAGGTAGCAATGTACCAGCAAGAAAATCATCAGCCAAAAGACGATTTGTGCGTAAAAAAGGAATTGTTCGTTCATCGAGCCATCCACTCCTTCTCTTTTTCAAGGAACTGGTATAACATGTACTGCAACTCTTGTGGCGACATGGAATCAGTCACCGTCAAAATGCTCATGCCCTTGGGAGCCACAAGCACAAAAGCAGGAAGCGCATTCAGTTCCCACACATCAAAATAGCAACGTTGCACCGTCTTCTTTTGGCCATCGCACATAATGGAATCCTGCGAATCGGCGTTAAGCTTAACGGCATAAAAGCGGGTATTCAAAAGCGAAGATACCGTGGGGTCGCTATATACATTCGCATCCATTACGCGGCATGGAATGCACCAGTCCGCATACAAATCCACAAATATCAGCTTCGGGCCGTTCTTTGCTTTTTCCAAGGCCGTCTCGTAGCTCATCCAGTGAACCGTTGATTTAGGCAAAGCTTTTTTTGCGGGAACCGCATCATTCAAGGGCGCTGCAAAAGTGGCCGACACGCAAAGTGCGACAAGCGTCAACAAACGTAAAATCAACGTACTCCTCCTTTATGCGCGGGCATTTGAGGCATCACCTTTCGACTCGGCGATATGTTTACAGGAGGCTTTTTCGCAGAAGTGTCTGCGGCCTCAGCGTTTTCGGGCGGAGGAGCCAACAGCGTATCAAGGCGAGCGTTAACCGCTTTCTGAAAGGGCACCCACTGACGTTCGTCATTCAATATTTCGTCAGTCTTTGCTAGGAACTTTTCACGGGTGTAGCCTGCAGCCTTCAAGGCGTCTTGACGCACCAAGCGACCCATCGGTGCATCCTTGCCGTAGGTCATGTCTATGACACGCATCTCTACATACAAGTCTACGAATTTCTGGTCGACGGAGACTTCGCCGCTACAGCCGACCATGTTGAAAACAGAAAACAAAAGAAGCGCAACGGCAAAAACCGCACGCGCCCCCATCGTCTTGTTTTCGACTAAAGCCATAGACACCTATTTACTGCTCGTTTTCTTCCAGAGCGTTTTCGAAAAGGCCTTCCACGTATTCAGCCTTGCTGAAAGGCACCAGCTGGTCGATGCGTTCGCCCATGCCAATCCAGCGGATAGGAATCTGGAGCGAGCTTGCAATCGAGAGCACGGCGCCGCCACGGGCCGTACCGTCAAGCTTGGTCACCACAAGGCCGGTGAGCGGGAAACTCTGGTTGAAAATCTTCGTCTGGTTGATGGTATTCTGTCCGGTGTTGCCGTCGATTACGAGCCACATGTCGTGCGGCATGTCGGGGCTTACCTTCTTGATGACGCGGACAATCTTCTTAAGTTCTTCCATCAAGTAGTCTTTGTTGTGCAGACGGCCGGCGGTATCGATCAATACCACGTCGCAGCCGCGGGCCACAGCCGCATTGCAAGCATCGAACGCCACAGCCGCAGGGTCAGAACCTTCCTGATGCTTCACGAATTCGGCGCCCGAGCGTTCTGCCCAAGTTTCAAGCTGGTCGATGGCTGCAGCACGGAACGTATCGCAGGCCGCAATCATCACCTTCTTGCCTTCGTCTTTAAGGCGGGCGGCAAGTTTACCGATCGTAGTCGTTTTACCGGCGCCGTTCACGCCAATCACAAGTACAACGTGCGGCTTGCCCTTGAGTTCAAACGGCGGCGGATCCTTGAGCAGGCGTTCCGCTTCGTTGCGCATGATGTCAAGCACCTGTTCAGTCGTCAGCGACTTGCCCAAGGCCTGTTCGCGCAAAGCATCCGTCAAGAGGAACGCAGCTTCGACGCCCACGTCGGCCTTGATCAAGTGTTCTTCGAGTTCCTCAAGAGTGTCGTCTGTAATTTTGCCTGCACCGACAATACCCTTGAGTTCGCCCATCAAGGCGTCGCGGGTCTTGGCAAGGCCACTTTTAATGGCAGAAAAAAGTCCCATTCAAAAATTTCCGTAAAATCGTTAAACGATGCTTTCGACCTTGTCGACCAGGCCGTAGGCCTTGGCTTCTTCGGCGCTCATAAAGTTGTCGCGTTCCGTATCGCGGTCGATTTCTTCCATGGTGTGGCCAGAGGTTTCAGCAAGAATCTTGCCCGTAATGTTACGGATACGGAGCATTTCTTCGGCCTGAATCTGGATATCGCTTGCAGGGGCGACAATTTCACCGTGAATGAGCGGCTGGTGAATCATGATGCGGGCATTCGGCCAAGCATAACGCTTGCCCTTCGCACCCGAAGTCAAAAGCACGGCGCCCATGGAGGCTGCCTGGCCGCAGCAAACCGTGACCACATCGCTCTGGATAGCGTTCATGCAGTCATAAATGGCAAGGCCGCTAGAAATCACGCCACCCGGGCTGTTGATGAAGAAATAGATGTCTTCGTGGTTCAGAGAATCCAGGTACAAGAGTTCCTTCACAATACGTTCGGCGCTTTCGTCATCGACACCGCCCCACAAGAAAATTTTGCGCTTGGAGGCAAGGAATTCTTCAGCCTTCTTCATGATCTCGGAAGGGGCATTCTCTTTCTTTTCGTTGCAATCTGCCATAATAAATCCTTTTTGTTCAGGTACAATTTAGAAAATTCAATATATTATCGTCTTTTCGTACCCGTTTGTAAAGCAGGGATTTTAAAGGATTTGCTTATGATTCCGGCGCAACGCCCTATTTTACGGCCTTGAAGGTTTCGGGGTAAAGCTCTTTTGCAGACTGCATCACCGCTTGACGCGTGGTATCATACTCGTCGCATTTCAGATTAAATCGGTCGTTTTCGACTATATCGAATTCAATCTTGCCGATAGCCGTCGCCTTGCCTTTTTCCACCTTCCACGGAGAGCAATAATAACCAGTGTATCGTTCAGGGTCGGCATTTAAAGGAGTTCGGGTCCGCTCAAGCAAAAATGTTTCGTAATGAAAAAGCAGCGTCCTAAACGAATAGGTTCTGTCTTCCAAGAACAGCGAATACAAATGTGTTCCCTTTTTAAGAATCAGTTTTTTATTCGACCTTGCGGCACCATCATCAATAAAAACAGAGGCAGAATCTCTACCCTTCAGCGTGATTTCGACAAACGCAATGCCGTAATCTTGCGGAATGTCCGAAGAGTCCGTCCACACGATAGGCACGAATAACGCGCACCCCGCCAAGAACAAAAGACTGGACAGAAAAAGCAATAAAACTTTCATTCGCATACAAATTCTCCTCTTTGCCAGAGGTAAAAATAACAAAAAACATCATTTGGATAAAAATCTTGCCGCGAAACTAGATTAATACTTTTCTAATTTTCGGATTCTAGGAGGTCTTCTGTGAAAAAGTTTTTTGTGTTGTTGATTGCTACCGCACTGCTCGTAGCATGTGGCGATGAATCTGGTAGCTCCGCGCCTGCTTCGGACCTGAGCGAGAAATCGTCTTCATCGATTGAAATGACAAACGAATCTAGTTCCTCGACGACAGTGAAAAATTCTTCTAGCTCCGTTGGTGGCGACAAGAGCAGTTCTTCAGTCAAAAAAGAAGATTCCAGCAGTAGCGTGGAGATTGCCTCTTCCTCTAGTGTAACGCCGAAGTCGAGCAGCAGTGAAGAAGTTAAGCAATCTTCTTCGAGTGTTGTGGCTTCGAGCAGCAGCGTTGCGGAGTCGAGTAGTAGTTCGTTCGACAAGGCGTTTAAGGGGTCGCTTTGGCGCACTGGCGCGTATAAAGCATTTGTAGACCCCCGTGACAACCGTGAATACTATTACATAGAAATAGCGGGTGAAGATACAGCCGGCAATGCTGCCACAATCAAGGTGATGGCCGAAAACTTGAATGTCGGTGAAAAAGTATATGGCTTTGAAGATCAAGAAGATGATGCGAAAATAGAGCGCTACTGTTATGATGATGACACCACCAACTGTAACAAGTACGGTGGCCTTTATCAGTGGGCCGAGATGATGCAGTTGCCATTCGAGTGCAATACAAAAAGCTGTGCCAATTTGATTAAGCCGAACCACCAGGGAATTTGCCCCGATGGCTGGCGCTTGTTGACCTACAATGACTATTACATTGTTGTGCATGCCAATAACAATGAAGATGGCGTGGAGGGAACCCGTGCTGGTCGCTTTGGCGGTAGCAATGATAGTGGCTATAGCCTTATTAGCACGGGGTATCTTTGGGATCATTCGTTTACGAACGTAGAAAATGGTACATATTGGCATTATCCTGTAGAAAGCGAACAATATAATGGAATTGCTTCTAAGGTAAGTTCGCAATGGAGAACTGCAACTGGAAATTCTTATGATGATTCGTATAAGACTCAGGGGTTTTCTGTCCGTTGCGTAATGGTTGAATAACGGTTTTAATTAAGTCTAAACAGAAATCACGTTAGTGATTTCCAATCCGTGTGGCTCCCTTGTTCCTTTTTTATGCATCAAAGGAGATCCCGCACCGAGTGCGGGAAGACAGTGGGCCGGGGCGTTGCGGGGCGGCGAGCGCCCGCAGAGGGGGTAACGGCAGACACGGCGATAGCCTGGCCGCAAAGCGAACATTCCGGAACGGCCATGTGAGCGTGCGGAGCAGGCTGAGCCGTGGCTAGAGTTAGGGGGACCCCTCCCCCTTCAACATAAGCATATTTTTTTTCAGTTTTATGTTCCATTGCCCATAAAAAATATACATTATGGGTGTAAACCCTTATTTTTAGGACACTTATGGCATTTATTCGTGCAATTTTATACTACTTGTTCATTGGAGTAGGGCTTTTCGTTGTCGGTCTTCCGTTCATGTTTTACAAGGGCGTGCTTTGCAGGCGCTGGGCAGACAGCACCCGCATATGTATCCCATTTTTCCAGGTTTTATTCAGGTTGTCGGGAATCAAGGTCGAAATCGAAGGCAAGGAAAATATTCCGGACCATAAGAAGTTCGTGCTCATTGCCAACCACCAGAGTTTTTTGGACATCAACGTGATTTGGCCCTCGATTACCATGACCTCGTTCATTGCGAAGGCGGAACTCTGGAAAATTCCCGTGTTCGGTTGGGTCTTGACTAAAATCGGCTGCATTCCGGTGCACAGGAACCCGCGCAAGAATTTGGGCATGGGTGCCACCGTGAAAAAGCGCCTCGAAGACAACGTGACGATTTCGGTGTTCCCCGAAGGCCACCGCAGCAACGACGGACACATGCTCCCGTTCCAGAACGGCATTTTCCGCATGGCGAAAGAAAACGAATTTCCGCTCTTGCCGGTGACGATTGTCGATAGCGGCAAGCGACTTTCCAAGACCAAGTGGGCGCAGACTCCGGGTGTGGTCAAGATCGTGGTACACCCGCTGCAGACGCCCGAAAGCTTTAGAGACAAATCCGTCGCCCAGTTGCGCGACGAGATGCACAACATGATTTCATCGGCGCTGCCTTACAGGCAGAACAGCCAACAGGAGGCTTAGTATGGCCCAGCATTTACCTAGTGAAGAACAGATTATTGCCATTTTACGTGACGAACCCATGGTCGGTAGCCGCCTGCGTAGCGCACTCGGTCTCCCCAAAAAGCAGAAAATGGCCTTTAAGCAGATGCTCGCCGACATGGTGGACCGCGGGCTTTTGAAGCGTACCAGCCACAAGGAATACCAGCTGGGCGATGGCGAAACTGTCGAAGAAAAACGCGAAAAGCGCGTGAAGAAGATTGCGGAACAGTACCCCGAAGACAACCGCCGCCTGGGCGCACGTAGCCGCCGCCAGACGGGCAAGGAAAACGAGACCCGCGTGAAGCGCGGCATTCTGCACCAGACGGGCGAAGAAGAATGGGAAGTGCACGAACTCGAAACCGGCAAGGTGTACGAGATGTGCCACCGCAGGCAGGCCCCGGGCAAAGAAGGCGAAACCATCAGCTTTACGCTGTACCCGCACCCGAAACTCAAGCACAGCTACCTCGCAAAGGTAGACCGCACCGCCGAAGCCATGAACATCAGCTGGGACGAAGTCAAGACCAAGTTCATGGAAGACGCGAACTTGCCGAAGGACTTCAGTCCCGCTATCAAGAAGTATGTGGACGGCGTCAAGGAACCGTGCGGCAAGGACTTCAAGGGTCGCGTGGATTACAGGCAGCTCACGATTCTCTGTATCGACCCCGATGGCGCTATGGACCATGACGACGCCATTAGCGTGGAACGCACCCCCAAGGGCGGCTACAGGCTAGGCGTGCACATTGCCGACGTGAGCTACTACGTACCCGAAGGGAGCGAACTCGACGAAGAGGCTCTGGAAAGGAGCTACACGCAGTACCTGCCGTGGACCGCCGTGCCGATGCTCCCGGAAAAACTTTCGAGCAATGTATGTAGTTTGCACCAGGGCGTAGACCGCTGCGCATTCACCTGCATGATGGAACTCGACAAACACGCGAACGTGCTCAGTTGGGATTTCCACCGCAGTATCGTGAAGATTACCAAGTCCATCACCTACGAGCAGGCGATGGAAATGATGAAGAACGGCGACGACGACATCAAGGCGCTCGCCGAGGTGACGGCGCTTTTGAAACAAAACCGCACCAAGGACGGCCTCCTGGAATTCCAGAGCACCGAATTCGGCTGCAAGTTCAACGAGAAAGGCGAACCGGAAAAGATTTACCCGCGCGTAACCGACGAATCGAATTCGTGGGTGGAAGAATGCATGCTCATCGCGAACAACTGCTGCGCGAAGGAACTCAAGAAACGCAAGCTCCAGGGCATTTACCGTATCCACGAGGCTCCGGATACCAAGGACATCATGGAACTGTACTACATGTACCCGGACCTGTTCAAGGATTCTCCGGTGATGTTGCGCGACCTGGGCAAGCCCCGCAGCGGCGACACGAACCTGAACCCGACGGCATTCAAGCTCTACGAGCACTTGGTGAAGCGTGCCGCGGGCGACGAGACTTTGACCAACCGCATTCTGCGCAGCATGCAGAAGGCACATTACGACAGCAACAGCTTCGGTCACTTCGCCTTGAACTGGCAGGACTACGCACACTTTACCAGCCCGATTCGCCGTTACGCCGACTTGTGGTGCCACCGTGAACTCGCGCGCAAAGGTGCCGAGATTACCGCCGAACGCAAGAACAGCGTGATCGAAGTCTGCGACTTGATTTCGGCAAACGAAGTCAAGAACCAGAAGACCGAACGCATTGCCATCAAGGTGTGCAGCTGCTGGATTTTGAAGAGCCACATCGGCGATGACTTCGAGGCAACCGTCTCGGGCATCGAGGAATGGGGTATCTACGTTTCTATCGCAGACCCGATTGCTGAAGGCCTGGTGCGCTTCCGCGATATCGCCGGTGACGACTTCTACGTATTCAACCCGGATCAGGGACTCGCTTTTGGCAAGAAGAGCGGGCGTACGTTCCGGCGCGGCGACAAGGTGCTGGTGCGCCTTTTGCGGGTAGACCCGCTGCGCGGTCAGGCGGACTTCAGCATTATCGAAAAGCTCTCTAGCGAACCGAAGAAGCGCCGCCGTCAGGGTGAAGACAACGATTACCGCAACCGCGACGTTCGCGAACGCGCTGACCGCGCCGCCGCGGCGGAAGCCCTCGGTTACGTAAGCCAGCCCGACGAGGACTTTGACGATGACGTTCCAGAATTTGTTTCGGCACACAGCCACATGAACCGTGGCGGTCGTGGAAAGTCCCGCGGAGGCAGGTTCGATTCCGACGCCCCGAGCTTCGAACGCCGCAGTTCTCGCAGCAGAGGCGGACGCAACGACCGTGGCGACGACCGCGAAGGATTCCACGTCGCAAGCAAACCGCGTAAGGGCGGCTCCCGCAAGGGTGCCGGTCGCAGCAACAAGAGCCACGGACGCGGCGGCAGAAGGTAATTTATGTCGAACGGCAAGGTCATTCTTTACGCAAGCTACCAGACCGGGGAAAATCTCCCCGGGTATGTGCAGTTTGCGCTGAAGCACCTCGCCAAGACAGACTTTACCGTCGTACTGCTTTCGAACAAGCGTCCGCTTTCGGCAGAGACGATGAAGTTCCTGGAAGACAACGGAATCAAGCTTTACCTGACCGAAAATCACGGGTTTGATTTTGGCATGTGGCGCCGTTTCCTCAAAGACCTCGCCAACGGCCGCAACAACCTCGTGGAATTCAACAGCATCACTCGCCTGCTGCTCGTAAACGATTCTATCGTATACTTCCAGAACAATTTCGCCGACTTTATCCGCCGCGCCGAAGCCAGCACCGCCGACGTAGTATCGCTTACGCAAAACGACGAAGTGCGTCCGCACTTGCAATCATTCTTCTTGTACATAAAGCAAGAGGCTTTGGGAGCATTCTACTTGCATCTGCTGGAAACTCCCGAACAAGAAACGTTCTACGACGTGGTACACCGTTTGGAAATCGGCATGGCAAACGTCTTTGACGAAGCCGAAATCAAGACCGCATCGCTTTACAGCACCCACTTGCGAACCATATTTGCTTACCCCGAACTCATTGCTCAAGGAGCAGGGTTCATCAAACGCAAGTTACTGCAACGTCGTTTTAATTTCGAAGAGAAAGTCCATTTCATTCGCCACGGCGCCTATAACGCATTGAATGCCGACTACCACAAAATGATTGTAAATGCCGGCCTTGCTCCCGACTTTAAGGAAGAATGGCTCCCGGAACCCGTGGGCAATTCCGCGTTCCAGGTTGTAGATCAACTATGGCAAAAGACATTCAATAAAGTCGGCTGGCCGCTACTCCGCACCGCCATCAAGACAAAATACAAGCTATTGCGAAAACCGCTGCACGGCGACGAATACAAGTAACATCAAAAAAAACATTCACAATAGAGGGGATTTTTATGAATGTCAAGGTACTGCTATTTTTAGCGATTTTGATTGCTGCCGGATACTACGCAATCGAAGTCAAAGGACTCAACCCATTCGCCAAGAAAATTGCCGACGACGTTCCGTTCAGAAAGTTCGACGGCGAAATTACAAGCATGAAGGACCTTCAAGGCGAAAACGGCACTCTGATCCTTCGCATGAGTACATGGTGTCCACATTGCGCAGAACAGCTCGTCAACATATACCCGCTGAGCGATGGTCTGCAGCAACTCAAAATCAACGTTATCCTTATTGTCCATGGACCCGATCGCGATGCCATCCACGAATGGGCTGGCAAATACCAAGTTCCCTGGAGTTGGAAACGTGTTTATTGGCATGACGATTTGAAGGACATGCTTAAAATCGGAAAGGATGCAACCCCCTACGTAATCTTAAGGGACCGTAACAAGAAAATTGTTCATTCCCAAGCGGGAGTCCATTCGATGAACCAGATGATGGATATTACGGGCGAAATGCTAATGACTTACGAAGAATTCAAGAAGGAAGTGGAAAACCAAAAGATTCCTCTGTAATTTTATAAAGCAATTTAAGCGCATAAAAAATCCTCGGTATCGCTAATGCGAACCGAGGATTTTCATATTTAAAGTCATCCTCGACCAAAGATTCTCCCCATTCGGGGACCACGCGCACTGAGGCGCAACTGGCTATTTCACCACGATTTTAGTAGCCTGCTGTTTAGAGCCTGCGCGGACGCGGAGCATATACAGACCTGTCTGCGGAGCGTCCAGCACCAACGCGTTGGAACCTTCGAGAGCCTTAGCCGAGGCCGTCGCCATCACATGCCCCTTCATGTCCAGAATGTCGACACGCGCATTGGTGCCGGCAAGGCCTTCGGAAGCTTCAAAGGATACACGCAGCTGGTTTCCGAGCCTTGCCATGCGCAGGCCCTTAAGCGTATTCTGAGCGACCACACGGGCAGCAGGCGCCACGCGCACCGTCGCCGTCTTGGCCGTCGACTTCAGATAAACCTTGATCGGCACGCCGTTCTGCATTTCAGTCGTATTGCCGTCAATCGTCACAAACACGCGGTAACCATAATCCCTGATACCATCGACACCTTCAAAGCTCAAGTAACCAATGCGGTCACTGGACGCCGACAGGGCAATGGTCCATTCCATTTCATTAGACGCTTCCTTAATGGACTTTGCAAGGGCGCGCTTGCCCTCCATAATCGAGAGATTCACATGGTCAGCCATACTTTCGGGAGGTTCTTCGGTAGCCAACGGATTCAGGCCGGCACCCAGAATGTTCCAGGAGTCACGTTTGCCTTTTTCATCCGAAAGTACGGCTTGCAGGGTCCAACGGTCCTTGGTCGTAGCCTTTGCCAAAACACGAGACTTTTCGACGGCCTTGGTTTCGGGCTTGAACACCGGTACTGCAGACATCTTCCACTTAGTCTTCTTGGCAACATGAACCCATACCGCTTCATAGGGGCCTATTTCCGTGGGCATCGGATCATATTGGCCAGTCGTAGTATTCCAGCTCCAGAAAGCCACATCCGGATTTTTATCTATATCCTTGACCGCATTCGGGTAATTTGCAAAGAGTTCCACTTTCCAGCCATGCGGATTAGCCACCAGGTTCCAACCCGAACTTACGCTGTCCAGTTTCCAGACGAAGTCTTCGCCTTCATCATCGATTTCGTCGCGCAGCGGAAGCGGGCGGCCTTCAAGCGAATTGTACCACACGCCGCGAGTAGCATCCATCGAATCGTTCTCAGCCAGCTGCTTATATTGCCAGAATTCACCCGTACCACGTTCATCCCACCAGTAGAATATCTGGTCGCCATCCCACGTAATCGAGGGCATATCCACCGCCGAAAGCGAAAGCATCTGCCAGCTATCGACAGCAATAGAAGAAATGACAGGATCAATTGAGAATTCTCTGCTGAATTTTTCCTTCACACCAGTCTTGTCTTCGAGAGTCACAATCATCCTATAATTACCCGGCTTCTTCATACGGAAAACGAAGGTTGTATCAAAGCCCATGGCAACAGAGTCACCAAATACAGATTGAGTGACAATCGAATCCTTTACAACATCAATCACCTGCACCTTTGCAGAAACCTTGCGCCGGACTTCGAAATCGCTAGCCGTAAAACTCAGCTGGAACATGCTGCCGGTACTATCCAAACGCGCCTTCGCAAAATCAAGTTTTGTCTTGTTTTTCCAACCGAAGTACGCCTTGAGCGTCACATTATCCAAAATGTCAGGCATGTAGTCCCCCTCGTGGAGAACTCTGTCAACCTTGCCATTGCGCAGCACCACTAGAGAATCCAGAACATAGACAGAAGTATCTGCACCCATTGCCTGTACCCTAAGATTGCGGCCGTTCAGTTCCATGGGAACGAACATGGTGCCTTCGTCGGTAAAGCGACGTTCAACGGTCTTATCCTTATTGCCTTCGGCAAACCAGACACTTCCATTTTCCTGTTCCACCGCCAATTTCAAGAATTCACCGGCACAGCTGTCAAGATTCGTGGTCCACTTGGCATAAAGCAGTTCACGAACATCAACGCCCTGGTTCTTACCTTTTGCACGCAATTTGCTCAGCAAGACGCTATCGATTACGGTGAGCAGTTCATCGGATTTGGGGTCAGTAGTCCAACCGGCCAGGCACTTTTCGGAATTGTACACAATCGTCGGAAGTTTCATAGAAGAATCCTGATTGACGCTAGTCAATTCATCGGTCCAATCGCTACCGAAGAACACGGAGTCCTTGGAATTTTCATCAAGAGCAACACGGATAGATGTGTTCGCGGGCTTCAGATTTGCAATCATGCCCATCGATTCGTTCACCATAAAGAAGTTTTCTACCGTGCCAATGGTATCATTCTTAGCGTCTACCAACGTAATGGGGAACTTGCCGTCGATAGTCCATTCGCGCGAATCGTAAATGGTTTCCACATTGAATTCAAAGCCGCGGGTTGCAGGGATCTTCAAGCTATCCGATACCAGGAATTCGATCTTGCGGCCATCAATTTCGCGATAAAGTCTGAACGAAGCTTTGTCGACGCTCTTGTTCACCACCACGTTCACCTGAGGATCCTTGATAGCGGTCCATACGGCAAAAAGCGTATCCGGGTAACGCCCGTATGTCTTATAGTACATGCCGTATTCCTGTACCATGGCATCATTAAAGAACTCGTGAGTTTGCGCCTGATACACTAAATTTGCAGGCTGCGTTACAGTCGTCTTGCCGTTTTCGAAACTCCAGCCAACATGTTCGTATTCCGTGCGATAAATGTCTCCCGGCAACGCATCGCCATCCACGAATTCACTTTCGAATTCGTAAAAGCCCATTCCATAGAACACGCTGTCAGCGTTCACGTCAAGCACAAAACGAAGCGGGTTCACGCCAAAGCCAGACGCGGTCAAGGTCACTTCTGTAGCGCCTGCCGGACTGTTCGCCAGTGACGAGAACACGTAAGGAATGCCCGACCAAACATTTTCTGTGAGCACATCGGGATCTGTATCAGAACTGTACGTTGCCGACATATCGAAGCTGCTCGTCAAGTGATACAGCGGGCTCGGCACGAAGTCGATATAGAACTCGTAGTCATCGCTCTTGAGTTGTGCAATCGGACTACCCGCCGAAACAAATCGAGCAATCGTATCCGTGCCGACAACCTGATATACCTTAAAGGAGCCCACCACTTCGGCGACATTGGTCGAAAGCTTGTATGTGGCAGGATAGCCGTTTTGGCAATTTTCATCCCACATGGCATACATTCTAAACACCGGCTTGGAAACAAGCTGACCAGTACCATCATCCATCTCGACCATATCGAACGGAGAAGTCGACAGCATTCCCGCAGCACCGCTCGAATTCAAATCTGCATAGCCCACATCGTGTTCCTTTCCGGTTGCCGACCAACCCGTAAAGCATGCATTCAGGCGGGCAATATGTTGCGGCCAAACAGGTCCTGCAGAGCCAAGCATTGCACCATCCACTTCGCTCATCCAGTCATTGCCATAAAACACCGTATCAGTCGAATTCACATGGAACGTGAAATTTAGCGGGACAGGAGTTGTTTCGAACGAGACCAAGAAATTGGATTCATTGGTCGTGCCAACTACCATAGAATCACCTTTCATTTCCATTTGAGCTCGATTGCCGTTCAAATCAAGTTCAAGCACGGCATCGCCCAAAGTATAACCAAAGCTAGCGGCACTATTCGCCTTATCAACAAAGAACTTGTAACCGATACCAGAATTATTCGGCAAGACGATATCGTTGGTTAGCCAGTGATCAAATTCGCCCGTGCCGTATTTCTGAATCAACTTGACAGATGATTTCGTACTGCCATTCGCAATGGTAATCGGATTCTGAAGGCTCTTAGTGCAGGAAGACCAGTTTGCAGTCAATTCTGTCGGTGCATCCGGATCCATACTCAATAGGATAGCAGCGGAATCCGCCGGCAACGCTTTAAACATATAAGTCTTTTTCGTAGAAGCAGACCACCCATCAAAGCACACATCATCTGCGCGGTAAGGTTCCCACAAGCTTTTCCTAGTATGGGTAGCGTCATACGCCAACATTTCACTAGGTACGGCATCAACTGGGAAATAGAGATCCGAATTATACATCGGGTCTGAATTCAAGTCGTAAGTCACATAGAACGGACCAGCCGTATACTTGACACCAAGCGTCATATCCTGATTTGCCATATAGGCCGGCGCAATCACCAACTTACCCGTCGTCGCGTCATAGCCGAAACCAGCCGGAGGTTCACCAGGTGTTCCCGTGGTGGGATCAATCCAGTCAAAGCTAAATCCCGTCAGCGTCATGGCATAGCCAGTTTTCGGTTCAAGCGAGACATTGAAGGTCAAAGTGTCAGCAGCATTCGGCAAATACAGGCAATGTGTGTAAGCCGTAGTAGCATTGCCACTAATTGGGCACAAGCTCGATGCCTGCTTAAGGTCATCAATACCGTCACCTACAACCTGCGAAAGAACGACGCTTCCATGGTAATCCGTGTCATTGGTCAATGCATTACCACCTGCATCGAAAGCAACAACCTTGAGCTCCGTAGCTTCGTTTGCAACCCCGTTTTCAACCGGGTACAGCTTGATTTTTGACGAGGTCGGATTAATTTCTTCCAACAAACTCGAGCTCAAATACTCCGACGTCCGAGCATTCGGAGTGATCGCAGCCAACGCAGAGCCCCATAGAGCACGGCTATACAGCATATTAGTCCCAGCCTGCGCCATTACGTACACATGCGGCAAATTATTATTCGTTTCAACGTTCATTCCCGACTTCGATGCCGCCCAGTCGCCACCAAGGACAACTGTCTTGGAATCAAACGGTGTAAGATCGAAGGAGACGGTGTAATCAATGAGGGTGTAGGAAGCTTCCAACGCAAAACTAACATTCAAAGATTTATTCGCAACCTTTATATTAGCCAAGTCAATAATATCGTCTCCTGTCAAATTCGAGACGTTCCATGTTTTTCTCCAACAGCTGCCGTAATTTTGTATAGCCAACAAATCATCATTGGTTAGAATCGTCTTCTCATCCGTTTCGACAGCAGGCAGGGTCCTCACGTCATCTCTACAAGCCGGATACAGAGTCAATGCTATAGAATATCCACCATAACTATAACCGGCCTTTTCAGGGTACTTAATGTTTATTGCGGCACCATATAGCACGTCGTCCCTAAAAACTTCATCCACCATCGCAGACTCAACAGGAGTTTCATCCAAGGTTCCGTTTGAATTGATTCCATATACGCTATACGTATAATTATCAATGGATTTATTTGAAATTTCAAAGGAGAAGTAATAAGCGCTTGTAGTAACATCACTATAACGCAATTCTATCGTTTTTACGCTATAATAAACCGACGTGAAATAATCTATAAGCGTCTTAAAGGAACTTTCGTGTTGTTCCCTTTGATAATTACTGGGCCAACCGGAATCCGTTATTTTATTGCCATTTGCATCATAGAAATAAACCTTATATGCCAAATCCATAGAATTAGTTAAATCATATACTCTTGGAATAAGTTTAAATGCAGCGGACGCATCGTTACCAATTTCTGTTTCCTGCTTAGAAAAGAACAACAACGACGGACTATGCGAATCATCAAAATCATAACAGATTTCTGCAACACCTCCAGAAGGGCAGTACTTATATGTAACGGCATATTTTCTCGTCGTCGATAAAGTGATATCGGTAGGTTCCGAAAATGTCGTTGACGTAGTCAAAGCTACCGCAGAACCATTCGTCCTATAATGAGCATCAGTTCCAGCAGACTTAAAATGTTCGACTAAAGATTCTGCAGTATTCACGACATTTTCATTCAAATGGCCTCCTGCATCCGTATACGCAACGATAGCCATAGTGGGGTCTGTATTCTGAGGAACATCAGCACAATAAGGATAAAGATAATCGCTAAAGCCAAAGCTCTGCATTTCATCTGCATCTAATGCATTACCAAGCACGTACTCTAAACCAATCACAACAACAGAATTTGGATAAAACGCCCCATACAGCATAGGAAGTTCACTATTTTCAGTATCGACTCTAGACCACACATCACCATATTCCGTATTCTTATTTAACAGGGCCGCGAACATGTCGCTTTTCATATCGGTCTTTGTCGCAATACCATTTTTTACAGGCGAGGTTGGTTCATAATTAGATGCATAAGATGCAGCCGCAAAGTAATCTGTATAGGTCACGCTACTACAACTTTCTCTATACTCATGTAATCCCATCGGCCCTGTTTCAGACAATTTCTCATTAGCACTGCGCACATTTGCATAAACACGGGTAGAACCTTTAGCCCATGAAGTTTCTGTAAACGAGCCTCCACCGACACCCAATTTTACAGCATCTTCTCCAAAATGGTAATTAACAGAAATTTCAGGAGCACTGCTTACTCCGGACTCCATATTACCTATAATGTAGCCCAATACGTCTGTTCCTGCAGTAGACGTAACGCTTGTAATATCGCCTATAGAATAAGTATTCTTTATTACAACCGAGACATCGCCACCGGTAGCCGGAGTTTCAACCTTTCCAACGATACCACCTACAGAATTAAGAGTGCTTGCTCCATTATTGGTCGTCACTGTAGACACATTCGAAACATTTGCAACAACATAGGACGCCTCTATTTTTATGTCTGGCGATTGAGCGTTTCCAACAAGACCACCTATCACAGCCATCGGCCCCCTTCCAGATACAGCATCGCTTGACGACGTCCCAAAAGAAGAATTCTGAATATCAATAGATCCAGTCGCGCTACCCACAAGGCCGCCCACATATACACCCGCATCGACAACCGCATTTTTTACCTTAACATTGTTTATCGAAACGTTTCCACCAGCATATCCAGCAATAGTTCCTGCACCCATCACCGTAGGGCCTACAATATGCACGTTCTTGAATGTAACGTTACTAACGGTAAGAGATTTTGATTCGGGATAAAAAAATCCAAATTGCATTGTATTTGTTTGGCAAAGACCATCTATCACATGCCCATTGCCTTCAAATTCTATAGAATTCCGAGTCATATATGTTTCAAAGGGGGCAAACTCTATGGCACACTTTCCCGTATTAGCATCATAGCCACCTAAATCAAGATTGGAACCAAGGGCAAACGTATAATTCGCATTATTACCATACGTAATATTGTTCTGAATAAGCTCTTTCATACCTTCAACATGGCTACCATTGCACATCACATTGCCATCCACATCATCCCAGCAATCCTCTACTTCCTTATACCAGCAAGCCTGATCATAATATCCAGGATTTTCTGTCCAAACTTGAGAAAGAGTACAAACATGCGATCTATCATCACATTCTATATGGAAATACCAATTGTCAGAAAGGCAATCATCATTAAAAGCTTTCTTGCTAATAGTCGAAGTCACTGCAACACTTTTTTCAGGCATCACAAATGTCGCCATATTACCTTGTCTAGTCACATGAATAGCATCTCCATCTGAATCAACGACTTTGACACTAGCAAGCAAATATCCTTCATCTGGAGTAGCCGTAAGCGTTACAAGTTCACCCACTTTCGCAGACTCTTTATCAACTACAACACTTCCATTTGTAACAGAGCTAGCAACAGCGATATCATGTGAATCCTCAATTTTTATAACCGACACCGCAAGATCAAGACCATCAAATGTTCCACCCGTATGACTTCCGGCATGGAACCAAATCGTCATTTCATTCCCTGCAGACACAATTCCATCAATTTTATATGACTGCCCACTAGTTAAGTTACCCGCCTCATCTAAAATAGTACCGTTCTCATCAGAAACAGAGATATTATCAATAAACTTATGCGCCGCAAGCATTGATCCCTGTAAACGTATCACATATCCATTAGGCACCGTAATGTCTAAATAGCTATCAGAATTAGGAGTATAATCCCCCGTTTTACCACGATCGTCATAGACCTTGAAAACGTTCTTACCATTAACAAGATCCGCTTCCGTAATATACAGCACATCTGTGGTATTTATGGACATGTTAACATAATAACTGCCATCGTCACCATCAACATTCCATGTTGCATCATTTGCAGCATCAACATAAGACGCGGCGGACAAGGCCATGAGGACGGCCGTGAACAAAGCGTAGAAACCCGGAATCTTTTTCATAAGGAGACCTCTGTTTACATCCGTTAACAAATATAGTCTTATATTACAATAAAGTTACAAATGAATTACTTTGTAAACGGACTTATACAAGAAAGCCCCCGTTTCCGGGGGTTAAAAGCACTTTTTAGATCCTTCGACAGGCTCAGGATGGCAATTTCAGTCTACTTTGCCTATTATTTCACGATTTCAGCATCGACGACTTTCTTGCCGTTCACGGTCTTCGGGCCATTGTCGCCCTTGTCGCGACGGATGATCTTGTATTGCACAATACTCCAGATGTTCGACACAATCCAGTAGAGAACAAGACCAGAGGGCATCACCGCACTGAATACAAAGAACATCGCGGGCATCATCCAAAGCATCATCTTCTGCTGGGCCGGATCCATCGCAGCGTTGCCGGCCATGGTAACCTTGGTCTGGAAATACATGGTCACAAGCATAATCCAGGGAAGAAGTGCAAAGCCATCAGGCATAATGAACGGGATGCTGAAGCCATGGAAAATCACGTCGCTACGGCTAAGGTCGGTAATCCAGAGGAATGCCGGCATACCGCGGAGTTCAACAGCGCGACCGAGCACGAAGAAGAGGCCCATGAAGATCGGCATCTGAATAATCATCGGGAGGCAGCCACCGGCGCAGCTAGCGAGCGGGTTCACACCGTTCTTGGCATAGAGTTCCACAACGGCAGCTTGCTTCTTCTGCGGATCGCTGCGGTACTTCACGTTGATTTCGTCGAGCTGCGGCTTGAGCTTGCTCATGGCGGAGGTCGACTTAAGCTGCTTGATGGTGAACGGCGTCGTAAAGCCGCGCACAATGAAGGTCACGAGAATAATGGCAACGCCGTAGTTCGGAACAATCGAGTAGAAGAACTTGAGCAACTTGAGAAGCATGGCGCAAATCCACACGAACCAGACGCTGGAACCCGGGAACCACTTGGAACCGGTCACGATGATCTTTTCGTAGCCCTGACCGAGAGCTTCGACTTCGGCCCATTCGAGCGGGAGCACCATGAAGTTGTATGCAACAGAATCACCGCGGACATCGTCGGCGATGGAGAGGCTGTAGGTACCCGGATCAGGATTTTCTTCGGTAGCAACCTTGATATGCTTTGCCTTCACCTTGGCAGGCACCGGCTTGTCGAACTGCACCGACATGGCCACGTACTTACGGCGGAGACCCACCCAGTAGTAGTTAGCTTCATCGAACGTCATGGCGTCGGAGACGGTTTCACGTTCGGTGATTTCGTTGTTCTTGAAAATCACTTCGCTGAAGTAGTAGCTGGCACCACCGATGCTCTTCCCCTTCGGAATGACTTCAGTTTCCTTCATGCCGCCCTTCCAGGAGAGCTCGTAGTTGTCGACGCGGAAACCCCTGAACTTGTTCACCTGACGGACAGCGACACCAGCCTTGGTAAAGCCGTAGCTACGCACCAACTGGTTGCCATTAGCATCGGTAAAGACAAACTGAACCGTGGTATCGTTTTCGACATTGATCCATTCCGGAGCTTCGACATTGAACATGACGTCGGAAAGGTCAGCACCGCCGAGCTTAAGGTCGAGGGCGCCGAGAGTCGTATCCTGAATGAGTTCGGGGAAATGGTTTGCGGAATCCGGCAGGGCCTTCACGATGACGCTCTGGACCTTGCCGCCCTTGTTGCTAAGGGTCATGATGAACTTGTCTGTTTCGACCGTAACCGTGCGCTGGGCAATCGGCTTGGGAGCTTCGGCTGCGGCAGAATCCTGCTGAGCGAGATCCTTCGACTCCGGGCTTTGCCCTTCGCTCAGGATGACACTCGACGAATCACCGCTCTTATCCGTTGCGGCTCCGAGAACTGGGGCAGCCTTGACTTCAGCAGTAGAGCCCGGGAGCACGAGTCCGTTTGCGGAAGGCGCTTCGGCAGAATCGGCGACCTGAGCGGCGGCTTCCTTCGCGGCAGCCTGCTTTGCGAGCTGGGCCTTTTCGGCAGCTTCGTTGTTTGCGCTCGTCATGGAGAACCACCAAATCATGATGGCTGCGATAAGGACTGATCCGATAAGAGTATTCTTGTTCATCTCTTTTCCTTTTTGGGCGGGACCGGGTCATAGCCGCCCTTGCAAAACGGGTTGCACCTTAAAATTCTATAAACCGCAAGAAAGAAACCTTTGAACACGCCATGCACCTGAATTGCTTCAATCGCGTACTGAGAGCATGTCGGCTGGAACCTGCAAACCCCATGAAAGAAAAAGGGGTGAATCAACTGGTACAGCCGGATAGGCACAATCAAGGCGCCTTTCAAGACATCGTTAACCTTGTGCGTCCAAGCCATCGGTCCATTCCATTTTCTTGAACACCTTGAGCGCCGATTCGCGCATGCGTTCCGAAGACATGACTTCGGAATTGTCGCTCACGATGATCATCGCCCACACGGGCTTTGCGATATGGGGAACCCTTTCAAAAAACAGGGGCCGCAGTAATCTACGGCACTTGTTGCGGTAAACAGCGTTACCGTTCTTCTTTTTTGCCAAAAAGCAAAAACGACAAAAACCGTCCGGGCTTTCTATCCAACGCATCGTGAACGACGGCGTGCGGATGAACTTCCCATGGACGGCTACTTGCCGATAAGCTGGCTGGTTAGGCAGCCTATAGGAGCGCAACGAGGCTATGAGCCAATCCTACTTTTTGTAGATGGTGTCGCTCACGGTGAGGCGCTTGCGACCCTTGGCGCGACGACGGCTCAGAACAGCACGACCCCAACGGTCTTCCATGCGGGCACGGAAACCATGCTTGTTGGCGCGCTTACGATTATGAGGCTGGAATGTTCTTTTCATTGTAGTAACCTTTATTAAAAGTCAAATTTTTTGAGTCTCAAAATTAGAAAAATTCCTAGATAAATCAAGGGGTCAGGGCCTGTGTAAGCAAGATTTACTCACATTTTCGAGCTTTCCCCAACAGGCCCTTCAACTTATCAACAATCTATCAACATCTATTTTGAACGCGCCCGCCCCCCGCCCCTGCAACGAGGCCGGGCCGGCATCCAAAAAAAGTTATATTTCCCGGCGCTATGAAGAAGAAAATCATTCTCGCCATTTCCCTTTCGGTGGCCACCCTGATCGCTGGATGCGCTAAGGGGCTCAAGCCGGATGACCCCGACGTTTACAAGAACAAGACCGGTATTATCGGCGTGTTCCGCCAGACCGCCTTCTACTGCGAAGACGTGATGCCCCAGTACATGACGCTTGGCGCCCAGAAGATCGTGGTGAAGCCGAGCTGGAGCCACGATCAGGACAACCTGTTCATTAGCGAAATGAAGCCAGGCATCGCCCCGCTGTACAAGTACGAATACGCCTGCGGTATCGACGAAACCAAGCTCACGCTCGATACCACCGACAACGGCAAGAAACCCTTCCCCTACGCCGTGAAGATTCCGGACAAGGGATTCTGCAAGATCGTGATTTCGTTCCTCGAAAACGACAACCTGTTCTCGCACAACGACGACCTCCTGAGCGAATACTTCGAAAAGAACGAAGTGGCCGCCGGTTACCCGAACATCCCTTACTGCGACGTGATCGACACCAAGGGTAGCGTGGTGACCTTCATGAACCGCGACTCCCTTTACCGCGAACAGTACAAGGCCGCTCGCGAAACCGCCAAGAACCTCACTAACGATGATATTTACCCGCTGGTTACCATCGAAGAAGGTTCCGACATGGCAAGCATGAGCGGTGACAACACCCAGGTGGTGCTGGTGACCTGGCACAACGACCCGGACCGTTTCAAGGACGGCGAATTGACCACCCTGAAAGACGACGAAGTGCTCTGGGCCTACACCGACAAGGAATTCCTGAAATGGTTCCGCGAGAACCACGACAAGGTGGACAACTGGGATATGCGCTTGAAGCAGCTTTTGGGCAAGTCACCCGAAACGGACAACAGGTACTTTACCGTGTTCTGGGTACGAGTGACCGACGTATTCCGCCCGGCATTCTTCCCCGAAATCAACAGCAACATGATGAATACGACCTTCACGAACACGCTTGAAGAAGACACCACCGCAAACGCCATGTGGTTCAAGAACTGGTTCGACAAGGAAAAAGTATCGCGCAGCAAGGATGCCGGTCCGTGGACCCGCCTAGGTTACACTTATGACTGGGGCAATCCGAACAGCAAGTACGGGCTTTCGGAATTCATCGTGAAGGACGGTGCCGAAATCGAGGTGAAGTTCACCCGCAAGAACCGCGCCTTCCTCACCTGGCTTAAGGACAGACTCTAACCAGCGTCCTGTATAATTCTTGACCAGCCGATTGATACTTACGTTCGAAGGCGGTTTCAGGATTCTCGGGACTAAAGGCCGAGCACTCGACGCTGACATTTAACGAGAGACAGTCGCCTGCAATGCGGGCGGCTTCTTTGTATTCGCGGGCATAGATTTCCCAATTGGTGCGGAGTTCCGTGACCGGGCTCAGGCGCATGAGTACCGGGAAAATCGGGTGCAGGTGAAAACGCCTGTTGGCTTCGCTTTCCTTGGGCCAGGGGTTCGGGTAATAAAGCGCATGGTGCAAGACATTCCACTCGCCCGCCTGCACGCGATCGAGCGCGAGGCGCCAGAAGTCCAGGAGTTCCGCACGCACCCAGAAGGCATTCGCCGGAACATCGCAGGAGGCACCCGCTGAAACTTCAAGCTGCCGCTCGTTGCCGGCTTTCGAGAGCCGCACCGCCGACTTGTCGATTCCTATGACCGGGACATTCGGGAATTTCCTTGCCAGGTGCAGAGTGCTTTCGCCGGTACCGCAGCCGGAATCCAGCACAAGATCCAAACGCCCTGTAGCCCTAGACCCATAAAAAGAGCGCACGAAGTCCGAGGCCTTATCAAACGCTTCGCGGGTATGGTCTGCCACCGGACGCAAAAAAGTCGTGGCAGCGTACTTGCGCACCACGGCTTCTAAATTCTTGTAGATGTCGATTTGGTTGCTGGTAACAGAGCGAACGGTCACTACTTTTCCCAAATGGAGAGGCGGTCGCCACCGATGAGTTCGACATCGTCGAGCCAGACTTCTGCGTAACCGTCGATTGGCTTGAAATCCCAAGCCAACTGGTTCACGCACTTGAAGGCATCCCTTTCGGCCGGAAGCGGCACACTCACACGCACCCATACACTATCAAGGCCGTATTCGGACTGAATCAACTTCTGATGGTCAAAATCCAAATTGGAATCGATGATGTTAAAGACCACGGAACCGATACCCTTGACGCGGAAGGCGACGGAATCCACCGACGAAATGTCGTTGCAAAGGGCCTTATCGCTCTTGCCAAGTTCAACTCCCATAGTTGCCCAAGGCCAGTAAGCGGTTCCGGAAGAATCCTTGACGATATCGCCGAAGTGGGCCGCCACGTGAGCAGAGATGTTTCCGTCTTCGTTAGCAAGCGTAAAGATGTGGTTTTCGCCGATAATGAAATCGGGGATCACGTTGTCGGCAGAGAAGTCAAAATACCACCAACCACCATCGTAGGTACGTGCCGGCATAAAGCGGTTCTGGTAGTTGGAATCCTGGAAGTCTTCGAGCAACAGGGCTCGGCTTTCGTCAGCGAACGTGCCGGACACAGTGCTTTCGCCTGCGAGGACCTTCAAGTAAGTGCTGCTGGTATCGACGTCTTCGACATCGGGAATGAACACCAGGCTGAGCACGCCTTCGGGCAGGGAATCCAGCGTGAAGTTGCCGTCTTTCACCTTGGCAGAATGTTCCAGGCCGCGGACCTTGACAACGCCCTTCAGGGACTTGTCGCCCACGCTACCCGAAACGGTTGCGGTTTTCTTGAGTCTGTCCTTACCGAGGTCGACACTTGCGCCCTTCACCTGGACCGGAATCTGCAAGGCTTCGCCAGCGAGTTTCGCTTCGAGCGTGTAGTCGCCGTCTTCAACGCCTTCGATCGTCACGTTACCATTCTTGTCAGCTTCGGCAGAATAAGCCTTTTCGTCGCCGAGAGCTTCGCTGTCCATGAGACGGACCTTGGCGAGAGCCGCCGGAGACTTTTCGGCTGTCAAAATCTGTGCGGTAATTGCGTTACCCGCTTCGGTACCGCTCGGGCCACCGCCGGCTGTTTTGGTTTCGCTACAAGCCGAAAGACCCAGCCCGAAGGAAAGGGCAAGAATCGAGGTCGCGGCGAACTTAGCCATATTTGCGGGGGTTTCCTTTAACACATCCCAAAAATACAAATTTTCATTGAGGCTGCGCATTACACCCCCTTGTTTTGCGGAGCGGCGCCGGTATCGGGGTCGTCCACCTTATCAGACAAAGGGAACATCGCAATATTTAAAGCATACACACGGTCAGCGCGTTCGCTCTTGCGGGCAAACTGCAACAGACCTCTACGGAACTCTTCGATACGGTGGCGGATTTCAGGCAGGTCGGATTCATCGGCCGTAAACACGACAGAAGAGATATCGCGTTCTTCGGGTTTGTGACGGTCGATGGATTCCTGGGCAAGTTCAATGGTATGCCTGTGGAAGTCGCGAACCGCCTGGCTCTTGACTTCGCCGCCGGTACTGATAATCTGGTCGGTAATATTCCAGCCGCCATTGCCATCGGGCACGACAAGGCCAAGCTGCTTTAAAATGCCAAGGGCAGAGCGGGCTTCGTCCTGCGAAATGGCAGGGCTCAGGCTCTTGCCGAGCTTGCCGATATCGCTCGTGTCTTTGGTAATGCCAATCAAGGCGCGGAGCGCGGCGCAAGCCCAGCTACCGAAATAGGAAAGTTCGGGTGCAGACAGCACGCGAGTTTCCATGGAACGCAATTCCATGAGTCGGTAGTACAGTTCCGAAAGGGTCTGCTTCGCCTTGGTCTTGTTGAAACGGTATAAAGTCTTGAAGTATTCGGCACGACGGTCGTCGAGTCCGCAAATACGGATGAACGCCGGGAGCGTGCCTTCGTTCAAATGCCCCTCTTTCTGGAATACGCGCACAAGCCAGGCCGGGTCTACGCCGGTCTTCTGACCAAGATAGCGGTACGAGGTGAAGGGGCTGCCTTTCTTGGTTTCGACAAACCAATCCTTCAGGAACTCGCGGTATTCCAAATAGTCTAATACTTCGGGCATAGCCATAATTTACCCAAATAAAGATAGGAAATGTTTACATTTCGTCAAATTACGACAATATCCGTTGCAGAATTTTCAACAACCTCACCGGCCATTCTGAAGTTGTATCATATAGAGGCCCTTTTGTTTCATTCACTCAAAAATATTTTCAGTACATCACATTTTTCTGTATTTTCAGCCAAATTTCAACGTTTTTGTATCATCATCTATTGACTTTTGGATTTTTAGAGCTATATTAGGAGCAGGAGGAAATCAATATGAAGCCTATCACCGAATACCAAGATTACCGGCTTTACATGCGGGATTTCTACGAAGAACGCAAGAAGTCCGGCTTTACTTGGAGAGAATTTTCGAAGAGCGCCGGATTCGCCTCGCCCTCGTACCTGAAGCTGGTTTGCGAAGGCAAAAGCAGCCTGAGCCGCGTCGGGCTCCCGCGAGTCGCAAACGCCATGGACCTTTCGGGCTACGAGTTCACCTACTTTGAAAAGATGGTGGAATTCGGGAACGCCACGAATGACGAAAAGAAAAAGGCCGCGTTTACGGAGCTCACCCGAATCGCCAAGGAACAGAAGGTCCGCGTGATCGATGCCGACACGTTCGCCTACTACGAATCGGCCATCAATTCCATTGTCCGCGAACTGGCGCCACTCATGCCGGGCGCACTCCCCAAGGACATGGCCAAAAAGATCAAGCATCTCTTTACCGCTCAGCAGGTGCGCGATTCGCTTGAACTTTTGACCAAGGCAAAGTTCCTCAAAGAAACCGGCGAGAACACTTACCGTCAAGCGGACAAGGCCATTACCGGGTCTACCGAGGCAATCCCGCTGGCGCTCCGCTCCATGAATCGTGAAATGACCGAGCTCGCAAAAGAAGCGATTGACAAGATAGAGGCGAAGGACAAGAACATTTCGGGCGTCACCATGGGGGTCGACGCTCCGACATTCGCACGCATTTCCGAAGAAATCGACAAATGCCGCAAGCGCGTTATCGCCCTCGCCAACGGCTGTAAAAACATTAACCAAGTTTACCGTTTGAATCTGCAACTTTTCCCGTTGACAGACAAAGTATAGGAGGAGAAACCATGAAATACTTCACCACAAAACTCGCCGCCGCGGGCATGGTATTTGCGGTCTCGCTGTTTACCGCCTGCAGCGACTCCAAAGTCACCGGCACTGACGAACAGACCAGCACCTTCAACGCCCTAAACGCCGACTCCACCTTTCAAACATGGCTGGATAATGACACGTTGAAACCAAATCCGGAATGCACCGAATGCTTGGACACCGTAATCGACATCATTCACGACTTGCCTTCCGGAATCAAGACCGAAAATGGCGAACTGAAACACGTCTACAAGACGAATTTCGAATCCGTTTTCTGCGAAACGACGGAGATGTGGTTTGTCTATTCCGTCTCCGTTTCCGATACCGCCGTCACAAAGTACTATGACATTCCCGACACCCTGTCGCCAGAATCATTCAAGCAAGACTGCGCCCTTGACGGAGGCATTGCTGTAGAAAACGAGCCGTTATTCCCAGGTCGATACGAGTTCTCTTGCACATTGCCGGCCCCCATGAAGACCGAAATTACTCCGGGAGGCATGCAATACTTTGACGGCCATTGGAAAAAATACGCCCAGCAGATTATAGATATCTGCGGAGAGCCGATAGACGACGGAGAATCCCCAGACGGCGACCCCTCAGTTATAATTGATGAAGAAGATGATCAGAAATTCCTTTCTGAAAACGAAGAAAAACTTGCCAGCTACTTACACAGCAATCCGCTTTCCAAGGACATCCAAGTAGACAATCAGTGCGTCGAAACAGAGTTCACATACGAATGCGGAAATAACGGCGTGCACCTGGACAACGGAATCGTGTACTACACGTACACAAACATCTCTGAATCCATTCGCTGCCAAAACTTTATAAGTGATTCCTTGGGCGAAGTCGAGAAAGCCCATTCCTATACCGTTTTCTTGAACGGCAATACCGTCACAAAGACATGGAGCGATAATGATTTCAATCGAATGCCGGCCGAAGAACTCGCCCTCGCCAAAAGGAACTTTACCGAATATTGCGCCCTTGAAAACGGGTCCATCGTTAGCGACACGTACAGCGAAATCACCTGCGAAATCAAAATCGCGCCCCTCAACAAAGAAGACGTTGATAAGAACGGCGCAGAACCATTCTACAATTACTCCGACCCCGTATGGGACATTTACGGAACGAAAGTGATTGCAGCCTGTAGATACGGGAACTAGATTCAGACAATTAGATTTAAACAGCAAGCGCGGCCGTGAGGCCGCGTTTTTTATAGCTCGATACCTGTGTCGCGTTCGATGACCGTCTCGCAGGCGGCCTTGAACGTCTCGGGAGTCGCGATGATGGTCAAACTCTGCTTTTTGGTTCGGGTGATTCCCGTATACAGAATTTGCCGGTTCAAAAGTGGATGCCCCTTGCGCGTGGGCAAGAACATCATAATGTTCGGATAGCCCGAGCCCTGGGACTTGTGAATGGTGATAGCGAAGGAAGGTTCCAAGCAATCTTCTGCAAAATACGAAAGCGGATAGAACACATATTCCGACTGCTTTTTGAGCATCAAGAAATACTGTTCGTGGAGTTCCGATTTCACCACGATTCCTGTGTCGCCATTGTACAGTTTGAATTCGTTCTGGTTGCGGTTGAAAATCAGGATTTGACCGACGAATCGCGACAAAGCATTCTGCCCGAAGGCTTCGGCCACCATACGTTTCAAAGTTTCAACGCCACGAGTGCCGCGCCTTTCTGCCGAAAGGATTCGAGCCTGATTTGCGACACTCCAAAGTTTTTCGCGAATTGCCCGCTGTTCGGGAGTCACCTCGCCAGAAGGCATTTCCGGATCGACAGCGTTTGCAAGGTCCATCAGCGGAGCGTAGAATTTCTTGGTCCACTTGCGAACGAGACTTTCGACCGCATTGAGTTCTTCTTTGCGCGAAAGGGTTTGACCTTGGTTGAGATCCAGCTGGTGTACGCTATCGGTCGCCTCCCAATAGGGCGCATGAGCGTCAAAGGGAACGCCCTCAAATGCGACTTCTTCGCCGCGCTGGATTTTACCCGCCAGCACACCGATTTTAGAATCGTCATTGAATCGGTTAGAGCGAATCAGCTTGACTACGAAATTGCGGTCAAATTCCAGAATGTTACCGAGCACGGCGCCAGCATCTACCGAGGGCAACTGATTCGGGTCGCCCAAAATAAACAGTTTGAAGTTTCCGCTGGGCGGAAGCGCCTGCAAGAATGCCGCAAACAGCGAGATATCAATCATACTCGCTTCGTCGATAATGTAGATGGACTTTTCGGGAAGCGGGTTGCCAGAATTGAAAGTGAATCCACCCTTGGAAACGCTATACTTCAAGAGTCTGTGAAGCGTGTAGCTGGAGGCCTTGGCGAGCTTTTCTACAAAGCGAGGATTTTCATCGCGGGCCGCCGCCGAAATTTCACGCAGGGTGTCGTCCATGCTTTCGGCAAGGCGGTCGGCGGCTTTTCCACTCGGTGCCGCCATATAGAGATTCCAATTCAGATAGTCTGCATCGCTTGCGAAAAGTTTCCAGAGCAAGAATCCGATAACCGTTGTCTTTCCGGTGCCGGGCCCGCCCGTAATAATCAAGTTCTGCGATACACCGCGGGCGATGACTTCGGCCTGGCGGTCATCAAAGCGAATAGGCGAACCTTCGCGCAACAAGCCGTGCACAAACTCCTTGGCCTGCGGTATAGCGGTGCTATCCAGCGGCGATTCTTTAAAGAACCCGGACTTAAAAATACTTTCGATGTGGTTTTTGTCTTCGAGATGCTTCGCCGAAATCAAGTAGGCGCATTGAGGCGTCTGCTGCAAGCGCAGAGGAGTGGCGCCCTCGCCAATGATTTGCGTATACTTGCCCGCCACAAGGTCTTCGACACCTTTACGGATAATCGGCAAGAACACCTCTGCACTTGGGCAAGGTTCTTGGCGCTGTACCACCAAGCCATTCCACTTTTGTTCCCATTTAGAATAGAGCAGTTCAGCATTCAGCGGAATACGCGTATTACCGTCTTCTTGCAGCGAGAGGTAAACGTACAGCAACTTTTGCGCATCAAAAGACAACTGCGGTTTTTGCTGCAAAGCACAAAGCAAGTTATGCATTTTCTCGGCAATGAGAGAAATCCCACGCATCTCGCGAAGCAAGGTATAAAATTCAACTACCGAGCCATTGACATTTACGGTTTCGAGATTCATGCCGACTCCTTCGCACTGCGCTTCATTAAGGCCGCGACATTGCGGTAGCTCTTTTCAAGATCACTATAGCTCTTCCATGTTTGGCAGTAAATACCGTTGCAAGTCCCAGCGCGAGTGCCGCGCGCAAGCGCATAGTAAATGCCGCCGAAATGCTTTTCGAAAATCTGCTGTTCATCAAGATCATCATAGAACTGTTTTAGCCACTTAATCAACAGATAGCTATAAAGCACTCGCTGAATGGAATATTCCTCTTCGATTTTATGCGCAAGCGCATCCTTGTCGCTGTAATCCGGGTCATCCATCACGTCGGATTTCCAGTCCAGAATCGAATAATAATCTTCGCCGTCGTCACCCTTACGGACAAACATCAAGTCAATAAAGCCCTTGCAAAGGCTGTTCATCCAAGAGGCGTCTTTTGAATTACGGCTATCCATGTGGAAACCCATTTCGGCGCGACGAGTGGCTGTGGGCAAATCTTTAAGGCAGAAAGTCTTCCCGGAAGCCGCACTTCCGTGAATTTCCAGAAGTTCCGCATTCATGGTATTCCAAATAAAGCCCGTCGTCAAATCATTCCATTCAGGATGTTCCTGAATATGGATAGAATTGCCTTGGTACGTTTCGGCAATCAAGTTGCGGAGTTCGGTGTTGTTGCAGGCAGCATTCTCGTCGGGAAGATTTCCGACGGTTTCAAAATCCAGATTTTCAAAGACCTTGTGCAAGGCATCACCCAAGTTTGCACCCCGCGGGTAATTCGCGACGTTTGCAATCGGAGCATTCTTGTCGTAATTTGCGCAGGGCTGCACCAATGCAGAAGCGTCATCAATCATGATGCTATTAGTTCCGCCGCTCGCTTCGATAAAGTCTTCACGGTTAGCGCGGTTTCCGTCGACAGAGATTTCTTCGTTGTCAACAAATTCTTCGCGGGTTTCAAGCACTCGCTTTTTAGAAGCCAAGCTTGAATAAGAATACTGGTAAATACAAGCGTTATTCACCTTGCGCTGCAAGGAATCGAAATCCGGCAATTTGCTATTGTCGGGCTTTTCGTCTTTTGCGTTATGCAAGATTTGGGCGACAGTCTTTTTGTATGCCCACAAACCGGAAGACAAATTTTCGTCTTCTTGCAATCGAGCGAATTCAGTCTGAGACAGGCGCGCAATTGCAACCGCCAAGAACGCAAATGGAAAGCCATGATTAATGGATGTCTTTTCCTTATCATACCAAATGCTATACTGCGGAACAATCATCAACGATTCTGCGCGAGTATACGCCACATACATGAGTCTACGCCATTCCGCATGGCATTCCTCGAAACTCGTTTTCTTTGAGATATCCTTATCAAAACCGATGCATTTTTCGCCATCAAGGCTAAATGCATAAGGATCGTTGCCAGGTTGATTATTATCGCCACGAAGGCCACCCGTAATAATGGCTATCGGGAAAGCCAAACCCTTGGACGAGTGAATCGTCATGAGGTTCACAGCATCAAAATCACTCCCCTTTGCGACCAAGTTTCCATCGGTATCATCTACACCTTCGGAGGCACTAGCCAACCCCTGCAGGTGTTTTACAACCTCTTCAAGGGAAACGCGATTGTTATACAGGTAGTCAAAAATGTACGTTCCAATTTGCTTGATTTTTGCCAATTGCTGCAATGTGGCAGGGGTACTCAAATACTTGTCAATTTCCGTTTCTTGATAAATACTTTCTTGCAGTTCCGCCCAACGGCGTTTCGCAACGAGCTGACGCCAGCCAACGAATAACTTCATAATGCGACTAGTCGGATAGATAAACGACTCGTCTTCAACACGTTCAAGGGGCACCCTGAAAAAGTCCGTAATCAAAGCCTCATTCAAGAACTTGCGATTCCAACTAGAAAAATCAGGTGCATCAAGCGCTTTCAAAAATGAAATCCAATGGGAGCATTCTTTTCCATAGAACAAGTTCGTGTCTTTGTAGCGGGCATACGGAACACCCACTTGCGCCATGGCATCTTCCAAAGCAGTCATTTCAGTTCGGGTACGAGAAAGAATGGCAAAATCCGAGAAACGGACATTTCGCATTTCTTTCTTGTCCTTGTCAAAAATCTGCAAAGCCGTCTTATCTTTATCTTGGGGATCAGGCGAGCAACATTCAACAATTTTACGCACAGCAAATTCAGCAAATTCAAATTCGTTGTAGATTTTTGAAATCCACAACGGTGGCGTGGGGTTACCATTCAAAGTGGGTGCACTTTTCTTTAGTTTATCGCCCGGTACGTCAGATTCCAAGAATTCATCGCCCTCAAGGAAATCTTTCTTAAATAGTTCATTGCAAGCATTGATAATATCGTCGCTTGAACGATAATTCGTTGAAAGGCGCCTTCCGTTTACTTCTTTTATTTCACCAATTGCCGTGCGGTAAACGCCGACATCGGCTCCTTGGAACGAGAAAATCGACTGCTTAGGGTCTCCCACAACAACGATATTGTTATCATCGCTATCCAAGAAGATTGTCTTGAAAATATCCCACTGCAATTGGTTTGTGTCCTGGAATTCATCAATAATGGCATAACGGTAATTCTCGCGCAATTTCTGCACCAGTTTTCCATCACCATTCATTATGGAATCGTGGACGTCGTTAATCATGTCGTTGAAGGATTGAGCCTTCTTCTGGCGTTTTTCTTTTAGCCATAATTCTACAAGCTCATCCACATGGTTAAAGACAAACTTCTGATCCCCCTTAATAGAGACCCTTTCTAGATGCTTGTCTTTGACCCTAATCATCGTGTCAATCGCAGCGTTCAACTCATCAGAATCCCAAATATTCTGCCATTTCGAGCCATAAGAAGTCCCCGAAAACAGAGCTTTCGTGCCATCATAAGCTTGAATTGTTTCAATAAGAGCAGAAATACACTTTGGCTTAGTCGTTTTCTTTTCTTGGTGAACCTTGTCCTTATTCTTGAGCAGAACATTCCACGCGGCACGGGCCTCAGGGCAAAAATCAAAAACAGCATCTAGCGAGCCAAAATTGGGAACATAACATTTCGTTTTGCGAT
>JAEEGJ010002311.1_pt1 | contig 107757 bp, 81 predicted proteins | sample 8958761 | NCBI WGS metagenome assembly JAEEGJ01 (sample SAMN16246546, study PRJNA631951) | gut metagenome | biome: gut microbiome; feature: rumen; material: RS-attached | host: Bos | place: Iran: Karaj | collected 2018-10 | reverse complement strand
CCTCAACCCCGTGGAAGTCAACAATGTAAATCACAAATTCGCCGCCACTTTCGGCGTAAGATTCTAACCTATTTCAATACAGACTATGGCAAAAATTATCGGTATCGGGAATGCTTTGGTGGATGTGATTGTGAACATTCCCGAAGAGTCACTCCTCCAAGAATTTGGTCTTCCCAAAGGGGGAATGGAGATGATCAATGTTGAAAAAAAACGGCAGATTCATGAGCGAATCAGCGCGATGAAGCAGGTGCGCGCCACCGGCGGATCCACCTCCAACACCATCCATGGCATCGCCCATTTAGGCGGCGAGACCGGCTACATTGGCAAGGTGGGAAATGATGAAGTGGGCCGTTTTTTTGAGGAGGATATGAAGAAAAATGGCATTTGCCCCCACCTGATTCACACCTCCGACATCGACACCGGCATCGCCACCACGCTGATGACTGAGGATGCCGAACGCACCTTCGCCACCTATCTCGGCGCTGCCGCCTCCATGACGGCCGACGAGGTGGATGTAGAGATTCTGAAAGCCTACGACTGCATCCATGTAGAGGGTTATCTCATTTTCAATCACGACCTTATCTTACGTGCCTGTCAGTTGGCCAAAGAGAACGGACTGAAGATTTCGATGGACATGGCCTCCTATAATCTCGTTCAGGCGGAGAAAGCGTTTGTGGGAGAGTTGCTGAGCAATTATGTCGATATTATTTTTGCGAATGAAGAAGAGGCTGAAGCCTTTACGGGCAAAAAGGGCGAGCAGGCTTTAGAAGAGCTGTCACGTTACTGCGAGGTGGCAGTGGTGAAATTAGGCGCGAAAGGCTCGATCGCCAACATCCTAGGCACGCACGTTTCGGCCGGCACCAACGGCAAGAAGCCTGTCGATACCAACGGTGCGGGCGACGCTTACGCCGCCGGTTTCCTCTATGGCCTGATGCACGGACTTGCGCCCGAAAAGACCATCCAGCTGGCCGCTGTTGTAGGCGATGAGGCCGTGGCCACGGTGGGTGCAAAACTCTCTGACCAACAGTGGGATAACATTAAATCACAAAAAAGCCTGTTTTGATTAGCTCTGCCAATTTTAAGGTTAATCTGGGCTTATATGTAACAGAAAAAAGGCCTGATGGTTTCCATAACCTGGAAACCATCTTTGTTCCTGTTGATACGGTCACGGACACCCTCAACATTGAACCAAAATCTGGCACAGTGGAGTTCAAAATGACGGGAGGTGATTTTGTGGTAGATGCAGAGAAAAATCTGTGTGTCAAAGCCTTCCGGCTGTTGCAGCAGGACTTTGACCTGCCGGGAGCGGTCATCCATTTGGAGAAAAACATCCCTTCTGGCGCGGGGTTGGGGGGCGGCTCTTCCGATGCCGCCTGCGTGCTGCAGATGACCAACGAGCTGTTCGGGTTGGAGCTCACAAAAGAGCAGCTTCACCGCTATGCCGCACGGCTCGGCAGCGACGTGCCGTTTTTCATCTACAACCGGCCGCAGTATGCCACCGGGCGGGGTGAAATCCTACAGGACGTTACCCTCGACCTGTCGCAATGGACCATCAGCGTGTTCAAACCCGATTTTTCTATCTCTACCGCAGAGGCTTACGCCCACATCCGCCCCATTTCGGGCCGAGCCCACCTCCACCAACTATTGGGCGAACCGGTAGAAAAGTGGCACACTCTATTCCCCAACGACTTCGAAGCCGCCCTCTTCCCACTCTACCCGATTTTGGCAGAGATGAAGGCCAAATTTTACGAGCTGGGCGCAGTTTATGCCGCCCTTTCAGGCAGCGGATCCGCCCTGTTTGCCATCGCCCCACATCCCATCAACCTTGAACCCTTTTTCAAAGGAAAAAACCTATAGCCATGAGTATATCATTTCCCCTTCCGACCCTCAAAAACGAAGCCACCACCTACACCTATTCGCTCCCCACGCTGTGCAGCGAAATCCGTTCCGTGAGCATCATCGGCACGGGCAACGTGGCACATTGGTTCGTGTATGCCTTCCAAAAGGCGGGCATCAAAATCCATCAAATCTATGGAAGAGACCTTACAAAATGCCAAAAATTGGCAGAGAAATGTGGAGCGGAATCCATTCAAGATTTATCCAAATTAAAGAAAAACAGCGATTTATATCTATTCTCTGTAAAAGATGATAGTTACGAAGAGGTCGTATCGCAAATTCCTATTGAGCTGCCCTTGGCGGCACTGACTTCCGGCACGGTATCGGCGAGGGTTTTAGCGCCGGTGGTACCACGTTTTGGCACGATATATCCCTGTCAGACCCTCAACAGTGGGATGGATTTTTCCACCGTGGAGGTGCCGCTTTGCGTAGAGGGTGGCGACGGCGATACCGAAGCATTGCTGCTGCAGCTGGCCACCCAACTGAGCGAAAAGACCATCATTTTACATGAGGAAGAGCGGCGACAGTTGCACCTGGCGGCCGTGTTTGCCTGCAACTTCACCAATGCGCTTTACGGCGTTGCCTTCGACCTCTTAAAAAATGCAAAAATCGAGCCCCACGTTCTGCTTCCTCTTTTACAAAATTCCTTAAAAAAGCTCAATACCATGACTCCGGAAGAGGCGCAGACAGGTCCAGCGGTTCGCAATGATAAAAATGTGATCAACAAACATTTAGATATGCTGCAGGATCCTCAATATCGGGAGATTTACGAAATTCTCACCCAAGAAATCCATCGTCAGCATCTTAATAAATGATAATTTATGGAGAAAATCAAAGAAAAATTATCCCAAATCACTACGTTTATTTTCGACTTTGACGGTGTTTTGTCGGATGGAAAGATTTACGTCTTCCCCGATGGCGACCAGATTCGCGCCACCAGTGTGAAAGACGGCTACGCCATCCAGTACGCGTTGAAGAAAGGGTACCATGTGGCCATCATCTCGGGTGGTTTTTCCGACACCATGCGGCTGCGCTACAAGACCTTCCCCGGCATGGACATCTTCCTCTCTGTTCCCGACAAGGTAGCAAAGCTCAATGAATATATGAAAGAGAAGGGGCTTTCGCGCGAGCAGGTATTGATCATGGGCGATGATATTCCCGACTACGACATGATGCAGCTGGCGGGAGTAAAGTGCAGTCCGGCCGATGGAGCCACTGAAATTCAAGCTATTGCAGACTATGTTTCGCCCAAGGGGGGCGGCTGCGGCTGCGTGCGTGATGTCATCGAGCAGACTCTCAAAGTACAGGGCAAGTGGTTCGGCGAAGGAGCTTGTATCTGGTAAATACAACATTAAATATTGTGACAGGCGTGACAATTTGTCACGCTTTTTTTGTTTTATTTTTAAAATGTTGTCAGAAAAGAGGAAAATTTACCCATTTTCAATTTTGGCACGATGGTTGCATAATGTTGGGTTGCTTTGAAAAAAAAGATCAAAGTCTAACTGAATTAAAAACAATTAAAATTATACAATTATGGGTAAAATTATTGGAATCGACTTAGGAACCACCAATTCATGTGTAGCTGTCATGGAAGGCAGCGAACCTGTTGTGATCCCGAATTCTGAAGGCAAGCGCACCACTCCTTCTGTAGTGGCTTTCGTGGGCAACAACGAGCGTAAGGTCGGCGATCCGGCCAAGCGTCAGGCCATCACCAATCCTACCAAGACCATCTACTCCATCAAGCGTTTCATGGGTGAGACCATGGACTTGGTGACCAACGAGGTGAACCGTATGCCTTACAAGGTGACCAACAGCAACAATCTTCCGAAAATCATGATCGACGACCGCGGTTACACCCCGCAGGAGATCTCGGCTATGATTCTTCAGAAGATGAAGAAAACGGCTGAAGACTACCTCGGCACTGAGGTTACGGAAGCCGTCATCACCGTGCCGGCCTACTTCAGCGACTCGCAGCGCCAGGCCACCAAAGAGGCTGGCGAAATTGCCGGTCTTACTGTGAAGAGAATCATCAACGAGCCTACCGCAGCCGCATTGGCCTACGGTCTGGACAAGAAGAAATCGGAGTCGAAAGTGGCCGTGTTCGACCTCGGCGGCGGAACTTTCGATATTTCCATCTTGGAGTTAGGCGACGGCGTTTTCGAGGTGAAATCCACCAATGGTGACACCCACCTCGGCGGCGACGACTTTGACCAGGCCATCATCGACTGGCTGGCTCAGGAGTTCATGAACGACTATCATATCGACCTCCGCAAGGATGCCATGGCGCTGCAGCGTTTGAAAGAGGCAGCTGAGAAGGCCAAGATCGAGCTGTCAAGCTCCTCCTCCACAGAGATCAACCTGCCTTACATCATGCCGGTTGACGGTGTGCCGCAGCACTTGGTAAGAACGCTCACCCGTTCGCAGTTCGAGCAGCTCACCGACCGTCTGATCCAGGCCACGCTGGAACCCTGCCGCAAGGCTTTGGCCGACGCCGGTTTGAAGACCAGCGACATTGACGAGGTGATCCTCGTGGGCGGCTCCACCCGTATTCCTGCCATCCAGCAGATTGTGGAGAAGTTCTTCGGCAAGGCTCCCTCCAAGGGTGTCAACCCCGACGAGGTGGTGGCCATCGGTGCAGCCATCCAGGGCGGTGTGCTCACCGGCGAGGTTCACGACGTGCTGTTGCTGGATGTCACCCCGCTGTCACTCGGTATCGAGACTCTGGGCGGCGTGATGACCAAGCTCATCGAAGCCAACACCACCATCCCGACCAAGAAGAGCGAGATCTTCTCGACGGCGGCTGACAACCAGTCGGCAGTGACCGTCACGGTGCTGCAGGGCGAGCGTCCGATGGCCCGTGACAACAAGAAGGTCGGCGAGTTCAACCTCGACGGCATCATGCCGGCTCCGCGTGGCGTGCCGCAGATTGAGGTCTCCTTCGACATCGACTCGAACGGTATCCTCAAGGTGACGGCTGTTGACAAAGCCACCGGTAAGGAGCAGCACATCACCATCACCGCTTCCTCTGGACTGTCAGATGCTGAAATCAAGCGGATGAAGGCCGAGGCCGAGGCCAATGCCGACGCTGACAAGAAGGCCAAAGAGGAGATCGACAAGCTCAACCAGGCCGACTCGATGGTGTTCAACACCGAGAAGCAGCTGAAGGAGCTGGGCGACAAGATCCCGGCCGAGCACAAGAGCGCCATTGAGGCTGCCTGTGCCAAGTTGAAAGAGGCTCACGGCAAGAAAGACCTCGCCGGTATCGATGCTGCAATGAACGAGCTGACCAGCGCATGGCAGACCGCTTCGCAGAACATGTACCAGCAGGCAGGTGCCGGCCAGCCGGGTGCGGGTGCCAACCCGTTCAACGGCGCCAATGGTCCTTTCAACGGGCAGCAAGGCCCGCAGGGGCCGCAGGGCGGCAACAACAATGCGAAAGATCCCGACGTAACCGACGTGGATTTTGAGGAGGTGAAATAACGGTAACGTTATCCGTAGGGGCGAATCATAATTCGCCCCTACAATATATCCTAAAAAGGTGCTGATTCATCATCAGCACCTTTTTTTGTTACTTGGGGACAATTTGTCCCAAGGAAGGATACCACATTATGAGTCGTACCCAAAATGGGTACAGCTGAATTCTCTTCTACTCCAACGTAAACGTGATGGGCAGCTGGAAATAGGAACGGCACGGCTGCCCATCGTTTTCACCGGGCTTCCATCTCGGCATGGCTTTCACCACCCGGATGGCCTCTTCGTCAAGAGCCTCGCACGCACTACGCAGCACGGTTATCGTAGAGATGGTGCCATCTTTTTCCACCACAAATTCAAGCATCACCACACCTTGCTGTCCCTTTTCACGGGCTTCTTTCGGATAGTGGCAATTTGCCGCAAGAAATTCCCGTAGTGCAGGCATCCCGCCGGGAAATTCAGCCCTTAGCTGCGGCAAACGCGCTTCCCCCACTATTAGTTCATCATCTGCAGACGTTTCATTGTTTGCGAATCCAAGCAGTATGTCCTTACAATTGGAGCTGTCTGAAGGGTTTACATTTTGGGCCGAAGCCGCCGACATGCCCGAAAGCGCCAGCCCCATCGCCACGCCAACGATGGCCACCTTCTGGGAAAGACTCTGCCGGTGCGAGAGTGCCTGCTCTAGTTGCCGCACCTCCGCCTCGCAGCGTGGACATGTGCCGGGACATTCCCCCTCGAAGGTACAATCCGGAATTTCCAAGTCAATGCCGTTGGCCGCCGCCACCTCGCGCCGCACCGACTTCAAATACGAACAAACTTGCTTTCCTTTCATGGTGAAATCAATTTGCTGATACAACATCATATCGGCGGCAAATATACACATATTTTAATAATATTTATCCCTTCACACCCAAAATGTGAACCCTCACAGCATTTTTTTTCTTGTGAAAGATGGTTGTTCATTTTCTTTTCGATTGCAAAAAGAAAATGAGACCCAAACCGCGAGTAAGCGAGCAAAAAGAAAGCTTGCTTACTTTTTCGAGCGAGAGAGGTTTATCTAAAAGAAATGCGCTTTGCCGCTGCGCAAATTCCGGCTAAAATCGGGGCTCATTCGCTAAACGGCGAAAAACTTGATGAGCTTCATTTCATTGCGCTCATCTTCGGACAGTTCGCCGTTCTTCACGCTCACTTCCCCCGATTTCTTCACGCCTCCATTTGCAAGGCGGCGGAGAACCGATACCGCACCGCATTTATCTCGCATTTCGGAGAAATGCACTCTCAATAACCCCAGACAAGCGAACAAAGTGAGTGTAGTCTGGGGAGGGGAAACGCCACACTGCAAACCGCGGCACGCTGACAGAACGATAGAACCTGTCGGGGTGTATGCCGCGGAAGAACAACGAACTGTTCTTAAGATCCCAGATTATAAGAATCCTTGGGGGCCCTATGACGAAGTCAGGCCCAAAAGAGCAAGCTATCTTTTTCTTTTATAAGATGGAAATTTCTACGAATAGCTCCCCGCTAACTTGTAACTTTCAACTACTTCACCGCTTCGCGCAACATGGTCGTCACCTTCTCCATCGCAAAATGGTAGGAGGATTTCAACGCACCAACCGAGGTACCCAACGCCTGCGACATCTCTTCGTACGGCATCTCGTCATAATAACGCAAGGTAAAGACAAGTCGTTGTTTGTCAGGAAGTTTAATAATGGCCTGCTGCAACAACTGCTCGATTTTGTCGGAGGAAAAATATTTCTCTTCAGCGGCCACATTCAACAAATGGTCGGTGTATTTGTCGTCGGAAAGGTTCAGCATCTTTTTCTTCTTCTCTAAAAAAGATAAAGACTCATTGATACTGATACGCGTAATCCATGTCTTGAGGGAGGAGTCGCCCCGGAACTGGTCCAAGTAACGCCACACTTTGATAAAGACGTTCTGCGTGACATCGTTGGCATCTTCATGCACATACACATAATGGCGTACCGAGTAATATACATCCCTCTGATACTTTTCCATCAGTGCTCGAAAAGCCCGTTCTTTGGTCTTTTCGTCCTTGAATTGCTCAATGATCTGCGCGTCTTCCATGTTGGAATTGAAATTATTTGCGTGCCATCACTTTCTGGGCAGCTTCCACAATATGCGGGGTGTCTAAGCCATATTTTTTCATCAGCTCGTCGGGTTTGCCGCTCTCGCCGAAGGTGTCATCTACGGCCACCATCTCCACCGGCGTGGGCAGCTTCCGTGCCAATAACTGGCATACGCTGTCGCCCAAACCACCGTTCATCAGGTGCTCTTCCGCCGTCACAACGCAACGAGTTTTGGATGCACTCTGCAAGATTTTTTCACAGTCTAATGGCTTAATGGTATGGATGTCAATTACTTCTGCAGAAACACCTTTCTGTGAGAGTTCGTAGGCGGCTTCCAAAGCATGCCACACGAGATGTCCCGTAGCAATGATGGTGACATCGGTGCCTTCATTCATCAGGATGCCTTTGCCAATCTCAAACGGCTGGTCGGCGGGGGTGAAGTTGGGCACTGCCGGACGGCCGAAACGCAAATAGACGGGACCGACGTAGCGGGCGGCGGCCAGCGTAGCTTGGCGGGTCTGGTTGTAGTCGCACGGGTTGAGCACCACCATGTTGGGCAGCATCTTCATGAGTCCGAGGTCCTCCATCATTTGGTGGGTAGCGCCATCCTCGCCCACAGTGATGCCGGCATGTGAGGCAGCAATCTTGACGTTGAGGTTGGAGTAGGCGCAGGTCATACGGATCTGGTCGTACACGCGGCCAGAGATGAAGCCCGCGAAAGCACCGGCAAAGGGAATCTTGCCACTCAGCGCCAAACCTGCGGAAATGCCAATCATGTTGGCCTCCGCAATGCCGGTCTGGATGAATCTTTCAGGAAATTCTTTGATGAAATCGCCCATCTTCAAACTGCCAATCACATCGGCACAAAGGGCAAAGACATCGGGATTTTCGCGGCCGGCTTCCACTAAACCCGCGCCGAAACCTGAACGGGTATCCTTGAAATCATTACAAACTACAGGTTGCATACCATTGATTTTTTTGTCGTGCAAAAATAAGCAAAATTATTGTTTTAAGACATGGGGTTTCTCAGGCTGTGGCAAAATCTTGCCATTCACCCCTCGGTACTTCGCATCGGGATCGTATTTGATGCCGATCTTGTCCATTAACTTTTCGCTTTGTACTTGGTGGATTTGCAGTCCCAGCTCCCACGGATCGAAGCCGAGCAACAGGCCCGCCATCTCCTCGTACGTCAGCACCGGAATACCATAACCATCGCGGTCGTAGGTCTTGTTCTCCATCTCAGCGATGGTGTATTGCCACTTGTCCATGAACATGGCGCAGCCCGGACAGTTGGTCAGAATGAAGTCAGGCTCGTAGGGCTCCATCGATTCGAACTTTTTCTTGGAGTTGGCCACCGAATAGCCTCTATTTTCCTGCAACAGGTAGTGGCGGAAGCCGAAACCGCAGCAGTGGCGGCGTTCAGGATAATCCACCACCTCGCCGCCCCACGACTCAATCATGCCGGCCAGCACGTAGGGGAACTCCGCATTGCCAATGCCCCGTTCTGGGAAAATCTTGGCATAGTGGCAGCCCACATGCTCCACCACCCGCAGTGGCTTGCCTGTGAAACGGTTCACCAACTGATACTTCATCTGCTGCTTCAACTCTTCGCGAAACTTGTAGATGATGTCGGAAGGATGCGCCAAGTTGGTCGGCATCTCAAACTCGCGGCCGGTGGCTTTCCGAAGATTCTCCCGCGTTTTTTCCAACAGCTCGGGGTCGTGTTGCCACATATCAATCATCTCCGAAAAAATGCCGAACGAGGTGACGCACGAAGGCACGTAGTTGGTGTAGCCTTTTTCTTTCATCAGACTAAAAAGGCGCGCCACAACGGTCATAGTGGTCTCCAACGGCACAAAGTCGCTGTGGTAGCCGATGCCCGTGCAGGTATGAGCATTTTCTTCATCGTAAATATCTTTGTGCAGCACATCGCGCATGATGCGCAAAAAGGCCGCCTCCGAGCCGGGGAAGAAGGTCTGACGGATGCAGCTCCTTTCGTAGAAAAAGTGGTCGTCAGCAATCTCCTTTTGATATTCGTTCCAAAAACGTTTTGTCATGGTCGGTGTTTTTTCTTGAAAATTAAAAAGTTAGTTGTCGGTCTTCAGGTTCTCGCACACAATCTCGGCGATGTCTTTCACCGGAAGGGTGGTGGAGTGAACGAAGGCCTTCTTGCACATCGGACAGGCGGTGGCAATCATGTCAGGCTTCTTGTACATGAGGTTGGTCACCGCCGCGTCGCGGATTTTCTTCTGCTGGTCGATGTCGATGAGCGAATCGCCGAGGGTGATGCCGCAGCAGAGGCTGTCCTCGCCTTCCTGCTTGGCTTTCACGAGGTGGGTGGTGGCTTTCAGCACCTGGCGCGGCTCTTTGTAGATGCCGCAGCCGCGACCCAGCTCGCACGGATCGTGATAGACGGTGCGCAGGTCATCTTTGCGCACTTTGATGCGCCCGCTCTTGATGAGCATCTGCAGATATTCGGTGTGATGTACTACAGGAATGTTCAGCTTGTAGTCTTTTTTGAAGGTCTGGTAACAGATGGGACAGGAGGTGACCAGCATGGTGATTCTCGACTTCTTGATGTGCTCGGTCACTTTGCGGCGCAGGTCGGCGGCCTGCTGGTTGTAGCCCTGCTGTATCAGCGGCCGTCCGCAGCAGATAGAGCGGTCTTCATCCATGAACCAGTATTTCTGTCCGGCTGCCTCGAAGATGGTCTTCATCGACTGGGTGATGCCGGGGGTGAGGTGCGACATGCAGCCGCCGAAATAACCGATACGGCCGATGGCGTTGAAAGGCTGCACCTTGTCGAGATAGGCGTAGTTGCCCACCGTATCAAGTTCACCCTTGTTGCGCTCCTGCTGCCGGATGGCCATCAGGTCGATATTCACCGGACAGTCGGCGGCGCAGCGGGCGCAGAGCAGACAGTTGTCGGCCACATCGGGCTTGTCCATCTTATACCGCAAGTTACGCAGAAAATACACCGACTGCACGTTGTTGATACCCAGCTCGGTGTTCAACGGACAGTGGTCGATACACATGCCGCAGCGCGAGCAGGCGCTCAGCTCGTACATGGTATAACCCGTGCGCACATTTGTTTCACGCACACCCCATTTGCGGAAAATAATCAGCAGGATTTCGGTGAAGATGTGCATGTAGCGCGAGAAGGGGAGCGTAACAAAGAAGGTACCGAGCGCAATGGAATAGAGCGTCCACGAGGTCAGCTCGAAAGTGGCGGCAAATTCAATGGGAAACCAATTGCCGATGGTCTGGGTGAGGAAACCTCCGTTGTGGTATATGCTTGCAGAAAGCGACTCGCTGAGCAGACGGAGCGGGAAGATACACCAGAGGGAGGCTTTGGCAAAGCGGTCGAAAATCACATGCTTGGTGGCCTTTTTCATGCCCAAAGCTCTCGAGTAGATTTTCTTCACCATCGCCAACAAAATGCCCGACAACACATACAGCAGCAGCGCATCCATGATGGTGGTCAGCAACATAGCACCTTTGAAGGTGCCGTGCGAATGGATGAAGAAGCGGTAGAAGATGGCCAGCCAAAACGGATGTGCCCCATCGACGGTGGGGGTGATGTGGCTCTCCACAAAACCAACCGCAATCAGCAAAAACCAGCCGAAGGCAATGCTTCGGTGCATATAGCCTAATACAAAGTTTTTGCGGGAAATCCTTAGGTGTAAAAGTCCCTCACAAAAACACTCCCAAAGGGCGGGAAGGATTTTCCATGAAAGGATGTTCTTGCGGATGACGGCGCGCTGCAAGCGGTCCAGCTGCTTGAACCAACGCACATATTTCCAAATGCAGATGCCAAAAAGAAAAATGGTACCCAGCACAAAAGGAAGTACAAACGGATTGAAATATTCAGACATGGAGATTTATTTAGTGTTGAGAATTTTGCGCATGTTCATCACTGCCGGCCGCAGGCTCACCCCGCGGGGACATACCAGCGTGCATTTGCCGCACAGCATACATTGTTCCAGCTCCTTGGCCAGCTTGTCGTACTGTGCCTGCTGGTACATTGATTTGATTTTGCGAATGTTGAAGCCCGTAAATTGCTGCGCGCTGCAGGTGGCTGTACAGGCTCCGCAGTTCATGCAACGCTTGAAGGAGGGAACAATCTTTTCCAACTGTTCCAACTTGTCGAAGTTGCAGTTGTCGAGGTTGACGACACGGGTCTGGGCGATGGTATATCCGAAGTTGATCATAGGGTTGTTTTTGAGCGTGTCTCTATTCTTCCAACAGTTTTTGGTGGAGGTCCATTCCTCCGGTCACTTCATAAATACGGCGGATTTCTTCCAAATTCTTTTGGTGAATTTCGCGTAATGCACCGGGGCCCTCCCCGTGGTAGTTGGCCCCTAACTTGGGCGCCACATCCATAATGTTGTTCACATACCATTCCCATATCGGTCCTTGTTCGGGATGTTGTGCTGGATTCACCAAGTCGGGATGCACACAATAGCCCGTTTCCAAAATATTTTTGCCTTGGCTAGCGGCCATACGTCGCTGTTGCTCTCGGATATGGTCATTGAAGTAGCCTAATGACTGAGCGTGTTTGCGAAGAATAAGAATGATTTCCCCGGGAGCATTGCCACGCGGACAACGAGCCTTGCACGACAAACACTGGCCACACGACCAGATGGTTTCCGACCGCAGCAATGCCTCAATGGCATTCTCATCCTTCCGTTGCACCGTGTCGCAGATCTGCCTCGGGTCGTAGTCGAAGAACTCAGCGGCCGGACAAATGGCAGTGCAGATGCCGCAATTCATGCAGGCTTTCAGCGCCTCGCTGGCACGACTGTCCTGCATCAATAGATTGTATAAATTGCCCATTATCTTCTAATAAAAATCGCTGCAAAGATACAACTTTTTTGCAGAATGCTAACCCTCAATTCTATCAGACTCGGCTATGCTTCAACGGATGTGATCCAGCATGGTCTCAATCAGGTTCTCGGCGCTGTCGGCAATGTCGGCGATAGAGGCCGGAAGCATGTAGCAGGGTGTGGTGAACAGCAGGTTGCGCTTGTCGGAAATAACTTCCGTAATCTGGGTGTTGACGTGCGAGGCGCCCATCTTCTCCACATCGGCGATGGTACCCGGATCAGATCCCACTGTTACAGTGACATCTCCCAGCACCTTGGCCACCAAAACGGGGGCGATACAGAGGGCACCGATGGCTTTTCCCGCCTTGTGGGTGGCGACGATGGCGTTGCGTACCGAGTCAAGCACTTTCGCGTTGGCTCCGTCGAAGGCGTAGGTGAAGAGGTTCTTGGCCACTCCGAAACCGCCGGGCATCACCAAAGCGTCGAAATCCTCAGGGCGGTACTCCGAAATCTCGTGGATGTCGCCACGGGCAATGCGGGCAGCCTCCACCAGCATGTTGCGTTCACCCTCCATCGGTTGGCGTGTGAGATGGTTCATCACATGGTACTGCGGCGCATCGGGGGCAAAAATCGTATAACTGCAACCATTCCGGTCAATGGCCAACAGCGTCATCACCGCCTCGTGGATTTCAGAGCCGTCCAAATGTCCGCATCCGTTCAAAATTACTGCAAATCTTTTCATATCTCTAAAAGTTAATCGTTTCAGCGTGCAAAAGTAGTAAAAATTATGGAAAAACGCAAATGAAAATACAAAAAAGCGCACGGCTGGATGACCATGCGCTTTGCCTCTTTTGAGCGGTAAACGGGTCTCGAACCCGCGACCTGCAGCTTGGGAAGCTGCCGCTCTACCAACTGAGCTATTACCGCTTTTCAGGCTGCAAAAATACGATTTTTTTCCATTCTACTGACAAATTTGCCTTTTTTATTTTAGCAATGTCCGCTATTCAAGTTTTTATTACTAATTTTGCCAAATGGATTACGAATACTAGTGGAGGTTTCGCTATGCAAATTATCGAAGTGAAAAACAACAGTGATTTGAGAGAGTTTGTACGCTTCCCACGAAGATTGTACCGCGACTGCCCATATTATGTTCCGCCCATTGATGCTCTTGAAATTAAGGAACTTACACAACATCCCGCCCTTGACTTCTGCACCCGCCGGCTCTGGCTTGCCAAAATCAACGGACAAACGGTCGGAAGGATTGCAGGCATCATTAACCACCGCTATAATGAACTCAAACAGCAGAAAAGAATCCGCTTTGGCTGGTTTGATGTGATTGACAATCAGGAAGTTGCTGCCAAACTGCTGGCTACAGTCGAACAGTGGGGACGCGAAAACGGCCTCGACACCATCGCCGGCCCCTCCCGCTTTTCCAACATGCAGCGACAAGCTATGCTGGTGGATGGCTTTCAACACACCGCTTCTATCGAAGCCGATTACAATTTCGAATACTATCCGCGTTTTGTGGAGAACCTTGGTTTCGAAAAAGAGGTGGACTATATCCAATATAAGGTGAAGGTGAAAGAGGTGCCCGAAGCCATCGAGCGGCTGGCCACCGTCATCAGCCATAAAAGCAAAGTGAAAGTCCGCCAATATTCCTCCAAAGTGAAACTCAAAATGATAGGCGAGGAGTTCTTCCATGTGTTGAACGAGAGTTACCAGAATATCTTTAACTTTATCCCCCTCACCGACAAGGAGATACGGTGGGTGGTGGATGGTAATTTCGGCATTGCGCTGCCAAACCTCGTCTCGGTACTGGAAGATGAAACTGGAAAGCTGGTCGGCATCTCGTTCTGCCTCCCTTCGCTCAGTCGCGCCTTCCAAAAAGCCAATGGCCACCTGTTTCCCTTCGGCTGGATGCGTATCGTGCACGACTTGCATCACAACAAAAATGTGGATATGTACCTTACCGGCGTACTCCCCGAATATGCCAACCGCGGCGTGCATATTCTCTACCATAAACAACTCAATGAGGCCTTCCTCCAAAATGGCTATGAATATGCCTTCACCTCTCAACAGTTAGAGGAGAATCCAGCCAATCATATCTGGACAAAATATTATGAATCAGAGCCTTTCTGTAGAAGAAGGTGCTATAAAAAAGAGATTTTACCCCCAGACAATCATGAGTGAGAAGGGTTATGCAGTGGTAACAGGCGCCTCCCGCGGGCTCGGCAAAGCCTTTGCTGAAGAGCTGGCAAAACGCGGCTTTAACCTTGTTTTGATCAGTACCAATGACCAAATTTTGGCACAGTGTCAATCCATTAAAAATCAGTATCACGTTGATTGTCAATATGTCATTGCCGATTTAACCGACCACGACAGTCTGCTGGAGGTCGCTGAAGAGTTGAACGAAAAGTATGAGGTTTTCTTTTTAGTCAATAATGCCGGATTGGGCGGCTCACAGAAGTTCGCGGAAGCCGATATTGCGTATTATGAGAAGATTCTTGATTTGAATGTGAGAGCCACGGCGGTGTTGACTAAATTGTTGATTAATAATTTGTTGAGACAGAAGAAAAGCTATGTCCTCAATGTCGCCAGCATGGCGGCACTGTCCCCCATCGGCTATAAATTGGCCTATCCTGCCAGCAAAGCCTTCGTGTATAGTTTTTCGCTCTCGCTGCGGGAGGAATTTCGGGGTACGCCTCTCTCTGTTTCAGTGGTTTGTCCGGGTGCGATGGCGACAAGTCCCTCTATCACGGCTCGTATCCAACAGCAAGGCTTCTTCGGCCGTCTTACCCTCGTCGCCCCCGAAAAGGTAGCGCGGAAGGCCGTGCGCCAAACCCTCAAAGGGAGAAAGGAGATCCTCGTCAATCCGCTGAGTGTCATTTTCTCTAAACTCACCCCCAACGGTATCAAAACGCCGCTGCTCACCCGCATTGTGCGGAGAGAAACCGAAAAGCATTGACCTATCCTTTGATTTGCTTCATCGCCGTCAGCACCTGTTGCTCCAGCATCTCCTCATCCCACAACAATTTTACCCGTACCGGCAGCGCAAACAGCGGCATTCCTGCTACCAAATCCCACAAGGGCGTTCCATAGAGCCGGGCGGCGTCTTTCTCTGTGGTGAAAAGTGCAGTTTTGGGGGTAGAAGATGCTAATTTTTGGCAGATTCTAATGATTTCTTTTTCACAAAACCGATGATGGTCGCTAAATGTAATGCTTTTAACATCAGTATATTGTGAGGTTAAATGGCGAATGAGCGATTCGGGATGGGCAATGCCGGTAAAGAGAAGGATATGACTTTCGGCATCCAGCTCCATCTGGCGGGCCGATTCCGTCAAGGGAAGGGGAGAATCGTACTGCAAGGTGCTGAAATAACAGTGCTGGTGCGGCTGCAAGTGCAGTCCGTTTCGGATACTTTCTGCTTCTTTTGTACTCAAGGTGGGGGGACACTTGGTCACGATGATGCTGTCGGCCTCTTTCGCGGCGCAACTGAACTCTCGCAGGTTGCCCGCCGGCAGGGGGAAGTCGGCGGGGTAGGGGGCTGCGAAGTCGGTGAGCAGCAACTGGAGGTGGGCTTTCACCGCAAGGTGCTGATAGGCATCGTCCAACAGGATCACCTCCGGCGGGGTGGCTTCCTGTAGCAGGCGTTCAATGCCCTCTTTGCGCGATTCGCAAACCGCCACTTTCACCTCCGGAAACTTTTGGTGCATCTGCATCGGCTCGTCACCGATCAATTCCGCCGTGCTGGACGAATCTGCCAAAATATAGCCACTGCTCTTCCTTTTATACCCTCTGCTCAAGGTCGCAACCTGGAAAGAATCTTGCAGCATCCTGATCAGATATTCGGTGTGCGGCGTTTTCCCGGTTCCGCCTACTGCGAGGTTGCCTATGCTAATAATTGGTAAAGTGGTAGGGGTGAACCGCTGTTTCTTTTTATTGTATAACTTTCTGCGTAATAAGGCTATAGCACCATAAATGGCGCCGATGGGGGAGAGCAATATCAGTCGCAGTGTTTTCAAATCAGAACTGGTTAATCCAATCGGCTACCTCATACGAGGAGATGAGGTTCATGCACTTGAAATGTTTGTGGGGACATTTGTTGAATCCGAGTTTGGAGCAGGGCCGGCATTTCAGATAGGGGATTTCAAAAATGCGGCATTCGGGCGATTCGGGAGCCGTATAGGGGTACATGCCTAATTCGGGTACAGTGTTGCCCCACAGCGAGGTGATGGGCTTGTGTAAGGCAGCGGCGATGTGCATCAGCCCCGTGTCGCCGGTCAGCACGCAGTCGCTCTGCTCGATGATGGAGGCGGAGGTGTTGAGGTTGTACTCCCCGCAGAGGTTCAGCGCCTTACCGTTCATCTGTCGGGCGATTTCATCCCCTACGGCACGATCCTGCTTGTCGCCCAACAGCACCATCGGCTTGAACAGCAGATTGCCAATCTCTATGATTTTGGTCACGGGAATCTTCTTGGTGGCGTGTTTCGCACCGATGGCCACGGCAATGTAGCCGTCTTCAAAACCCGCCGGCAGATCCTGCACGTCAAATCGGTCACTCTCGGGAATGAAATAGTCTAACCCTTTCCCGTCGTTCACCACCCCAAGGCGTTTTACTGCAGCAAAATACCGGTCCACAATGTGAACGGCGGGCAAGAAGTTGATCTTCGTGCGCACAAAAACCGCCTTCTTGATGTTGCATTTCGGAAACGAACTGTGCGGACAGTGCAATTTGCGGGCAATCTTTCTCGACCGATGACTTTTCTGCAAATCTACTACAAAGTCAAAGTGTTCATTTTTAAGAGATTCCAATAAAGTAGCACTCCCTTTTTCGTAGAGGTGAACTTGGTCGATATAGGGATTGTTGTTCACCAAAATCTCATTCCCCTTTCTCACTAAAAAATGCACAGATACGCCGGGAATCTGCTGCTTGATGGCACGAACTACCGGTGTAGTGAGCACAATATCTCCAATAGAACTAAATCGGATAATGAGGATTTTCTGGGGCGACGGAGGTTGTTGATCGTTCATATTACCAATCGTTTTCTTCAGTAGGAATGATGCTCCCGCCAATTTTAGTCTTGACAGGATTGGCATAGATGTTGAGCAGATAATTTTCCATTTTTTCTGCATTAACATCCTCAATGATAGATTGTTTGTGGATGTATTGTAGGAACTCTTCTTTCTGTTTTTCGGTGTAATACTCTGCAAATTTTTGGCATTGTTCAAGGGCATCGTAGGCAATGTAGTTAGTGGCATACAGGTGGTAGTTAGAGTAGATTTGTTGGTCGATGAGCTTCGCAACAGCCGTCAGCTTGTCGTTTTTGCGCAGATTGCGGTCTATCTTGGCAATTTCATCGTTGATGGGCTGGCCGATGACCAGGTGAACGTTCCCTTTGAATCCGAAAATGCCCTGACAGATGCTGTTGAAGTCTTCTCCCGGTTTCTTGACGTATTTTTCTTTTTCAGAAAGTGCCAACTCTCTGGCTTTCAGTTGGTCGCAAGGTTCGTATTCGTACGAAACAGTAAGCGGGGTGATGTTCATCTCTTGCAGGATGTCCAACACATCGCGATTTTCATCCCAATAGGTCAGCATTTTGAGCAGTCCTTGCTGGGTGAGGTCAATGCCGTTTTTGGTTCGGCCATTTCTTTGCGCAATCCATACCGACTCCTTCTCCTCGGTCATCCCTTGATGGATGTACTCCGATAACTCTTTCGAGTTGAGCAGTTTCTCGCGCAACGAAGCACTCCGTTTCACCAAAAACATCTTGTTGGCCTTCGCTATCGTCAGAAAGAGAGGCTCGGGCACGAGGTTGTCGCCAATGGCAATCTTCGATGAGTTGACGTTGTTTTGAAAGAAATAGAGTTGCAAGTAGGCCGAATCCATGATGATGTCACGGTGGTTGGCGATGTACAAGTAGGATTGGTTGGGGTCGATGTTTTCCAGTCCGCTAAAATGCACTTCCGTGGTGGTGCGGTCGGAAAAGTTCTTCAAAAATTGTCCCAACGCCCCCTTCTGAAAGTCGTACAACGTATTGAAATTCTGCTTTTTGAGTTCCTCAACGGAAAGGCCATAACCATATTGGTCAAGAACACGAATCACCCGCTCATCGCTGAAAATCTCCTGTATGGCTGCGGGCAGTTCCTGCTGATTGAAATGTCGGATGGAATCGAAGTGATCGGTCATACTATGCTCCCTAATTTCGGGTGCAAAGATACAACTTTTTTATGAATGGCGTTTCCTAAAAATCGTTTGACGGAATTGTGTCGGTGTTGATCTCAAAAATGCGGGTGATACGCTCTCTTCTCACGGGCTTTTTGACAGGTGCCGGCTCTTTGGCTACCGTGTCGGTTGCGGGCACTTCAGTTGGCGTGGCATCAGCCTTCGGTGTTGCGCCTCCGTTGTGGTGGGCGGTCTGAGTGGGCGTGCTTTCAATCTGCATGTCCGCTACCTCTTCTGCCACGAGTTGGTCGGCTTCTGCCAGACTATCCTGCTCCATAACAATTTCTGTATCAGGCTTGTCCTGTGTGGGAGGAGTGGACTGCTGCGTCTCGCTGCCCGTCAATCGTACCGCCACATAAACGCCAACTGCGGCAGCCACAACGGCCGCCCCCGTGAGCAGTCCGTGAAGGAGTGTAAAACCTCCCTTCCACCCCGCTTTTTGGGTGAAACTCTGCCAGTTTTTGGCAGAATAAGAGTACTCTTTGGAGTTGACTTTTTCTTTAATAAGTTGGTCGAAATCAGACATTTTAGTGGTTTCTTTCGGTGATGAGTTCTTTTAATTTATTGCGGGCAAAATTGAGATGCCAATAGGAGGTTCCCTCTTTCATGTCGAGCATTTTGGCGATTTCAGCGTGGGGGTACTCTTCGAAGACGTACAGGTTGAACACGCTTCTGGAAGTGGGGGGCAGCTGCTGGATGAGTTCGAGGAGTTCGTCAGTGCTGATTTTTGCGAGGGCTTCATTTTCGGTCGATGAGGGTTGGAAGTTCTCGGGCAGTTCGTCGAGGGAGGTGGTGGGAGTGAGTGTTTTGTATTTTCGTTGGTAGTCGATGGCAGTGTTGATGATGACTTTCTTAAACCATGCGTCGAAAGACCCGCTTTCCTCATATTTCCCAATCTGTGTGAAGACCTTCAGAAATCCTTCATTCAACATATCCTCCGCCTCTTCCCTGTCCTTGGCATATCGCATGCAAATGGACATCGCTGCGCCAAAAAACAGTTTGAAAAACTGGTGCTGCGCCTTTCTTTTTCCGGCTTTGCACTCAGCAATCACTGCTTTGAGCTGGTCGTCTGTGGGGTGTTTCGACATGGTTTAAAACGGAATTATTCTTTGAAACCTTGGGTCGTAGGATTATTTTTTTTATAAATTTTCTCGGAAATCTTTTTTCTTGTTCCACTTGAGGTCTTGCAGCACAGAGGCTTTCACGTTGATCGTGAAGCTGAAACCGCGCCGGTAGCCGAAGGGTATCCAGTTGAATCGCATCTCCCAGCAGTGCAGGTCGCGGTAGATGTCAATAGAGGTGTAGGAGAACTTTTTCTGCTGGAAGTCGTAGCCCGTCGTGAAACCGATTTTCCACTTTTTGGTGACGTTGAAGTCGCCGCTGACATTCAAGGTCTGCACGATTTTGCCGGTATGCGACCGTTCCGCATCTTCGTCTGTGACGTTGTAGAGCGAGTAGTAGATGGGGTTCATATAGTGATAGAGGTTGTCCTTGACGGTATAGGCGAAGGTGTAACTGAGGGTGATGGACCACGGGTTGCTGAAGTCAGGCCGCTTAGAGGGCATTCCCAGGGTGTTTTCGGTAAAGATCTGTTCTTCCTGTGGCTCCTCCTGCTTTTTCTTATCCTTTTTCCCTTTGAAATAGTCGTTGTTGATGGTCCAGTTCAGACTAAGGTTGAGGTCGGAGTTGGAGAATCGCATCAGCCGGTGGTTCTCTTTCCATTCGGTGCGGTTGACGCGTACGCCGCGCTCGTCATAGCAGTAAGGGTCGAAGTTGATACCGAAGGTGATATAGAGTTGCTTGAACAGGGTGGTACGTCCTGATATGGTCAATGGCGACCAACGGAGCGAGTCGGCGAAGAAGTCGTAGTGGAAGCCCACGGTCAGGTTGTCGAGCAGCACGATTTTCTTCATGCCGGTGATGGTGTCCTTGCGAGACCGCACCTTCATCTCCACATTGTTGGCGATGCTGAACTGGGCGATGGCCGAATTGCGGTTGTTCACTCCGCCATAGATGGAATTGGCGAAATAGGAATAATTGATGGTTTCACCGGTCAGCGGATTGATATATTGACCGAAGGTATTGCCGCTCAGGTTAGGGGAGTAGGTGAAACTCAACAACGGCGTCATCACGTGGCGCAGCGCGGGACCTTTCTCTTTTTTCGACTGGTAGAGGAAATAAATTTTGGTGGTAAGGGAGGTGGATAAGCTGAGGTCGTGCAATGCATAAAAGTTGCGCTCCATGACGCGGTTGACATAGTAGGTGGACACATCTTCCTGCATGATGGAGTCGAATTCCTGGCGCTCACGCTGGAGGTACCATTTTTCGGTGAAATTGATGGTGGTGTTCCAGTTGATGAGCTTCGCGATTTTGATGGGGATGGTGATGGGGATGGAATGCCGCATCCCGAATTGTAAGTTCTGCCAGGTCTCAGGCCGCAGGATCAGCGAGTCCTGCGTGTTGAGTTGGTTGGTGAGTTGCGAACTCCATTTCATGGAGATGTTGTCGTACCATTTCAGTTTCGACTTGTTTTTCTTGCGGAAAGGATAGAACTGGTTGACCGACATATTCATATCCGGCAGCGACAGGTTCACCTGCCCGGTCTTGGTGCTCTGGGTGTAGGAGGCGGTGATATCCACAAAAAACACACCTTTCGCGCTCGTCGAGAGGTTGAGTTTGGAGGTGTATTGGTTGGAAAGATAGTCTTCAACGCTGGAGGGATTGTATTTGTTGAAGGTGCTGCTGATGATATCCACATGGGCTGAAAAGCGGGTGGTGGGGTGCGACTTGGCATCCTGCTTGTGCTCCCATTGTATCTTGAAGTCGTTGGTTTTGTAGCGGGAGTTGTCGAGTTTTTCACCGAAGAAGTTTTGGGCGAAGCCTATGTGGAGGTTGCCGGCACACTTGTATCGTACCACATAGTTGGAGCGCATCTTCACCGCCCAGCTGCCATTGGTGTAAATGTCGCCCGCCAACACCAGATCGAAGTTGTCGCTGATGCCGAAATAGTAGCCGAAATTCTCCAAGTAGAATCCTCGGTTGGAAGTCTCGCCAATGGTGGGCATGATGATACCCGACCGCCGTCCTTTCTTGATGGGGAAATAGCCGAACGGGATGGCAATGATGGTCGGCACACCGCCAAAACTCAAGTAGGCCGGTCCCGTCACGATTTTGTCATCAGGAATCACTTTTGCCTTGGTGAAGGCAATCTCAAAGTGCGGGTGGTCAAGTTCGCAAGTGGTGTATTTGCCCTTGCGGATGAACGAGGTGTTGTCGTCCAATTTCTTGATTTTCTCACCATGAATATAACCCTCTCCCTCCACCGTAATCACGTGACTGATAACACCTTTGGTGGTCTGAAAGTTATACTTGATTTCATGGGCCCTGAAAAAGGTCTCTCCCTGCTTGAAGGTGGGATAGCCGTGCATGTTGCCCGCCGAGTCGGCAATGCCCGTAGCATACAACTCCTGGTCTTCAAACCCCATCTGAATGAAGTCGGCTCGCAACTCAATGTCGTCATAATACACCACGGCATTTCCGAAAAGGTAGGTGACGCGATTTTTCAAGTCCACCACAATGGAGTCTTGCGCCTCGTAGGTGACTCTTTTTTCGATGGCATCGCGTGAAATTTTCTTATAAACGGTGTCAGAATCGCGCAAAACAGTCGAATCTTCCGGGGCAGAAAATGCGAGGCTGTCGGTGCTAACCGCTACACTTAAAGTGCTGTCAGGCGGCTCAGGAAGGGTTTCTTGTGCGGATAAAAGACAGGGTAAAGCACTGACAATCATTGCGATAACAAATCGCAATATAAATAACAATCGACCGTTGATTATTAATGACATCAGTGACTTTCCGAGTTGTATTTTTATAATATCTTTGTAACTTTGAAAAAAGCACCAAAATTACACAAATTTTGCCCATTATGAACAAAAAAATTTGCTTTTTATTATTCTTAGCGCTCTCTTTTTGCGTCTCCCCTGTTTTTCCTCAGGCCAAAAACGAGATTAAGAAAATCGTGATCGACGCAGGACACGGTGGAACAGACCCTGGAGCGTTGGGTGCTAAAAGTAAAGAAAAGGATATTACGCTTGCATTGGCACTGGAAATTGGGAAAAGAATCAAGGAAAAATGTCCCGACGTGGAAGTTTTATATACCAGAACCACAGATGTTTATCCCACAGTAAAAGGCAGAGCCATTTTCGCCAATAACAAACATGCCGACCTTTTCATCTCCATCCATTGCAATGCCGCAGAAAACAAGTCTGCCCGAGGCGTGGAAACTTGGGTGATGGGTCTGGGCGTTTCCGACCATAGTTTCGAGGTGGCCCGCCGCGAAAATGCCTCCATCCTTCTCGAAGACGACTACAAATCCAACTACGGCGATTTCGACCCCAACTCTCCCGAGTCGTACGTTATCCTGTCGATGTTTGCCAATGCCTACCTCGACCGCTCTACCAAATTCGCCGCCAAGGTTCAGCGTAACTTGGTGTCAGTCACCTCTTTCCCCGACCGAAAGGTGCAGCAGGGATCCTTCTGGGTGCTCCACTCCGTTGCCATGCCCAGCATCCTCATCGAGTTCGGCTTCGTCTCCAACCCCACCGAAGAGGCCCAGCTGATGGATGCCGCCATGCAACTCAAGATGGCAGAGGCCGTCGCCAGCGCCTTCCAGGAATATAAGAACGAGATAGAAGGCAAAACACAAGCGGTCACCGAGAACAAAGACAAGGATAAGGATAAGGACAAAGATCAAGTGAAAGAGTCTGAGAAAGATAAGAATAAAGCCGAGAACAAGGAAAAGGCCTCCGACGAGCAGAAAGCCAACACGTCAGCGGCCACATCGACTAACACCAAGGAGAATCAGAAACCTGCCGACAACAACAGCGGCATCCGCTTCAAGGTGCAACTCTTCGCGACGCCCGACAAGGTGGCCGTCACCGACAAACGCTTTGCCGGCCTCGAGCAGGTGGACTGCTATTTTGAAAATTCGATGTGGAAATATACCTCTGGCAATGCTACCACCTACGCGGCGGCACAGGAACTGCTGAAAGCCGCTAAAGTCAAGTTCCCCGACGCTTTCATCATCAGTTTCCAAGACGGCAAGAAAATTCCCGTTTCTGAGGCTCGCAAATTGGCGCAATAGTTTTTTTTGAAAAATATATCGCCGTATTACAATTTTAAGTATCTTTGCAACTCAAAAAACTGAAGTTATGGAAGAAAAACAACCCGTAAGATATTCCGATGAGGAATTGGCAGAATTCAAAGCTTTGATAGAAAAGAAGTTAAAGGAAGCCCGCGAGGGTCTTGAGGTTTATATGGAGGCCTGCAATAACGCCGGCAACGACACCATGGACACCTCCCCGACCTTCAAAGTGCTCGAAGAGGGCAGCCAGGTGCTGGCCAAAGAGGAAAACGCCCAGCAGGCCGCCCGCCTCTTCAAGTATATCAAGAACTTGGAGGCCGCCCTCATGCGCATCGAGAACAAAACATACGGCATCTGCCGCGTCACCGGCAAACTCATCCCCAAGGAGAGACTGCTCAGCGTGCCCCATGCCACCATGTGCATCGAAGCCAAACTGGACTCTAAAAAATAGTCTCTGTCGTGAAGAAAAGTTGGAAACTCGCAATCACTACCATTGCGATCGTTGTTGTGTGCGTGCTACTCGACCAACTGCTGAAGTTGTGGGTGGTGCGCAATATGCAATTGGGTGAACTGCGCCCCCTGCTCGGCGAATGGTTCAATTTGCATTATGTGCAGAACAAAGGCATGGCCTTCGGCGTGAGCTGGGGCGATAATTTTGGTAAATTGGCCCTCTCGCTCCTCCGTATCGGCGTGGTCGGCTACTTGATTTATTATCTTTGGAAAAAAATCAAGACCAACACCATCGGCATCTGGCCCGTCATTACCCTTTCGCTGATTGTGGCCGGCGCCATCGGCAATATTATCGATTCGGCCTTCTACGGCATGGCACTCGGTGTTGGCGACCCGCGCTTCATGTACGGCAGCGTGGTCGATATGATCTATGTTAGGCTGTTTATGCTCCCCGAATGGTTCCCCGGCTTCGGCGGTGAGTACTTCTTCCCCGCCATTTTCAACTTCGCCGATGCGTGCGTTACGGTGGGTATCTTCGCCATGATCATCTTCTATAAGCAGTTCTTTAAAAACGAAAAGAAGAAAGAAGAACCCGCTTCCGAAGAAGCAACTTCTGAAACGTCACAGCCCGCTGCCGAAACTCCGCAGCAGAACTAAGCATTATTCTTCAATAAAAGAGGAAATTCTCCGAGAATCGCGGGTGACAAAAGCTCCCGGATAGCTGCCGATGACTTTCATCAGCACCCCGTAGGCAGCATGGCGAGTCGTGAAACTCCCGATTTTTACCTTGTGGTTGGGTTCTGAGAACACAGAATAGGCTTCGGCATGAATGCCATTGCTGGCCAGAAAAGCATTGAGGCTTTTCACCACCTCCTGCGCCTTGCTGCCCGATTCAGCCCCCGACAACGCCACCACCTGAATCACATATACATCCACCTTCCCTACACGACGGCAGGTCTCCTTGTACTTCTGCTCCGTCAGCGAAACACTCTCTTCCACATCGTATTGCACCGACTGTCCGAAAAGCAGCACCGGCACAAGGCAAATCCATAGAATGATAGCTTTCTTCATGGTTGAAAATGGGTTTATTTGGAAGCGTTCCCGTGTTTTTTCTTGTAGGCCGCGATGCCTTTGTCAAGGAACTGCTTGTACTTCTCCACATCCAGTTCGTAGTGGGTGGGACCCGCCAGCACCGAACCGTCTTCATCGAGAATGAAGTAGCAGGGTTGGGAGTTCTCGCGGTAAACCTTCTGACTGATATACATGTTCTTTTTCCCTAACAAAGTAATCTCTTTGCCTTTGTCATCTGTGATGCGATCTTCGGGAAGCAGCTCTATGTTCTTGTCATCCACGTACATGGCCAACATAATGAACTCGGTGGAGAACTTGGCGCGGATATCCTCGTCACGCCACACCTTCGACTCCACTTGGCGGCAGTTGGTGCAGCCGTGTCCCGTAAAGTCAATGAAGATGGGTTTATGCACCTTCTGGGCCACTCGCAGGGCTTGGTCGTAGTCGAAGTAGCCCTTCAGCCCGTGCGGCAGATGCAGCTTGTCGGCATAGTGGGGTTCCTCCATCTTCTCGTTGTTCTCCAACTCAATGATGGCAAACTTGGCCTCCTCGCGCACCACTTTGTGCAGGTCGAAATCGTGCGTCTCCACGGGCGGCAGCCATCCGGAAATGGCGTTGAGGGGCGCGCCAAACATGCCGGGAATCATATACACCACAAAGGTGAAGACGAATATGGCAGTGGTGAATCGCACCCAGCTCCTTTGCACCGGCATCTCATCATCGGCAGGAAAACGAATCTTGCCAAGCAGATAGAGACCCAGTAACGAGAACAACACAATCCAGAAAGCCAAATAAATCTCTCGGTCTAAAATGCCCCAGTGGTAGGTCTGGTCGGGCACGTTGATGAACTTCAACGCAAAGGCCAACTCAATGAAGGCCAAAATTACTTTCAGCGTGTTCATCCAGCTGCCAGACTTGGGCGTTTTTTTCAACAAGCCGGGAAATAAGGCAAAAAGAGTGAAGGGCACTGCAATACCTAACGAGAAGCCCAACATGCCGATAATGGGCTTGAAAAACGACCCGCCGGCCGCGTTCAAGGCCACAGCACCGGCAATCGGAAGCGTACAGGAGAAAGAGACCAGCACCAGTGTCAGGGCCATGAAAAATACTCCGATAATGCCACCCTTGTTCTCACTCTTCGCCGATTTGTTTACCCACCTGCTCGGCAGCGTGATTTCAAAATAACCAAGCATCGAGATGGCAAAGATGATGAAGATGATGGCGAAGATGATGTTGAGCACCCAACCGGTTCCCAGTTCGTTGGCCATGCCCGGACCAAAGATGGCCGAAAAGACAATGCCAATGACGACAAAAATCAATACAATGGAAAGACCATAGATGAGGGCGAGGCCTTTTCCCTTACCACCCTGTTTGGTGAAATACGACACCGTCATGGGGATCATCGGGAACACACAGGGCATCAGCAAGCCAATAAAGCCCGAAAGCAGCGAGGCAAGGAAGAATAACCAAAGAGGCTGTTCTTCCTCAGCTTTCTCCTCCACTTGCACCTTATAGGTAGTGGCTTTCTTCTGCTGGCTCACCTCTTTTTCTGCATTGTTGAGCGGTTTATCGTTTTTTTTCTCTACCTCTTCTTCTGTCATCACCTTGCCTTCCGTCTGCGTCACCTTCCCTTTGAAAGGCTGTATGGTAAATTTGAAGTTCTCCTCTATCAGCTGGCATTGTGTGGAACAGGTCTGTCCGTTGATGGTACCTGTAATGGTAAAAGCCTTGGTGGTGTCTTTTATCGTAATCTTCTGAGTAAAAGTTACTTTGTTATAGAAGCAGTAGTAGGTAGTTCCCATGGTTTCATCCACTCCGGTTTTGGGAGTGGGCTCCTGCGTTTTGCCTTTCAGCTTGTAACTGGGCGATGGGTCGAACTCTATCGTGGTAGGGATTTCAAAGCCGTCGCCGTGCTTGATAGCAAACAGGTGCCAGTCTTTGGCAATGGTCGCCGTGAATTTCAGCGTGGCCTCCGTGGCGGAGGTCTGAGTGACCGTATATTTCCAAGTGACAGGCTTGTCGCTATTTTGGGCGAAAGCTGTAAAGAGGCCTACGAGGCAGAGGATAAGGGCGAGAAGGTGTTTTTTCATTTTATTTTTGATGAAATGATTCTTGATTAAGTTGGCAAAAATACACATTTTTTTCTAATGAGAGGGTGGATTACAGACGTCCATCTATCATCTCTTTGGGCAGGATGCCTTTCACATCATATACCACGCCGTTTTCGCAGCGCAGGAACTGCCGGATGTCGAGTTGGCGGAACTGCTGATGGGCGACGGCAAGGATGACGGTGTCGAACTGTTTTTCCAGGGCTTTCGTATCGCCGCTGGTGATTTCGATGCCGTACTCTCTGCGGGCCTTTTCAGCGTCAGCCCACGGGTCGTAAATGGTAATGTTGGGGGTGTATTCCGTCAGGGTGGAGTAGATATCTACTACGCGGGTGTTACGGATGTCGGGACAGTTCTCCTTGAAGGTGAATCCGAGGATAAGGATTTTGGCATCTTTCACCATCACGCCTTTCTTGTTCATCAGCTTGATAGCGCAGTTGGCCACGTAGTCGCCCATGCCGTCGTTGAGGCGGCGGGCTGCCGACATCACACGGGGCAGTACGCCATACACCTGGGCCTTCTGTATCAGGTAGTAGGGGTCCACACTGATGCAGTGTCCGCCCACCAGGCCGGGCGAGAGTTTGATGAAGTTCCATTTTGAAGCGGCTGCCTCAATCACGTCGTGGGTGTCGATGCCCATCGCGTTGAAGATCTTGGCCAGCTCGTTCATGAAGGCGATGTTCACGTCGCGCTGCGAGTTCTCGATGATCTTGGAGGCCTCTGCCACGCGAATGGAGCTGGCCTTGTGGGTGCCGTTCACCAGCACGCTGTTGTACAGCCCGTCCACAAAATCGGCAATCTCAGGTGTTGAGCCGGAAGTCACTTTCTTGATTTTCTCTACGGTATGCTCCTTGTCGCCTGGGTTGATACGTTCGGGCGAGTAGCCGGCGTAGAAGTCGCGGTTGAAGGTAAGGCCGGAGACCTTTTCCACCACTGGCAGGCACTCCTCTTCCGTCACTCCCGGATACACGGTCGATTCGTAAATTACAACATCTCCTTTGGAGATCACCTTTCCAACGGTTGTACTCGCCCCGATGAGTGGCGACAGGTCGGGATGGTTGTTGTGGTCAACGGGCGTGGGAACCGCTACGATATACACGTTGCAATTGCGTATATCTTCCAGATTATTGGTGCATAAGAAGCCGTTATCGAGGGCTTTTTTCAGCAGATCGTCATCCACTTCGCGGGTGGAGTCGTGACCGCCCATCAGCTCTTCCACACGATGTCGGTTCTGGTCAAAACCGATGGTGGGATAGCGGGTGGAGAACAGGCGGGCGAGGGGAAGTCCTACGTATCCTAACCCGATGACGGCAATACGTGTAGGTTGGTTATTCATCGTTCAAAATTTGCTGCAAAAGTACAAAAAAAAGAGACTGTAGGAACAGTCTCTTTTGAAATCTTATAAAGGTTTGTGTTATTTCTTTTTGACATCCTTGTTGGTAGCGTACTGAATCTTCAGCGCGTTCTTCTTACGAAGGGCGAGTTTGAGCTGGTTCACAGCCGTCATACGCGTTTTGTTGTCAATTTTGAGGTAATAGGTAATCTTGTCAGGATCTTGGTCCTTCAGCAAACTGGCGTCGCGGGAACTTTGTACGAACTCGTCAACGGCCAACTTCAAACCCTCGTCGGTGGTGGAGGTGGCCAGCTTGTCGTTGAACTGGATGGACACCGAGTTGTCGAGGAGGGCAGCACCCTGAACGGTAGGTTCTCCCATATAGACTGTATAGGAGTTCTTTTTGTCCAACTTCTGATATTCCGTAGCGGTCGGCGGGATGAATTTTACCTTTGCCTCGCTCTCACGCATGGTGGTAATCACCATGAAGAAGAAGAGGAACATGAAGATAATATCGGACATGGAACCGGTGTTGATTTCCGGAGTCTCCTTTTTGCCGCTTTTTTTGAATCGTGCCATAGTTGACAGTTTGGTTTAATTAGAACTTGATTCTGAGATGTTCATCGGGATAGCCTTCTTGATGGCTTTAACCTTCTCTTTGTCAGACTCTTCCGCACTATCCTCCAATACCTTGAACGATTTGCCGTATTTTTCTTTCGACAACTCATCGCGGAGCTTGTTGACGGCTCTTGACAATTCGTTGTGTACTTTGATATAGGTTTCGTAGGTGGCGTAGTTCTGGCACTCCAGCGAAATCACACCTTGGGTGACGGGATAGTCGCCGAAGTCGGCCTCGCTAATCGGGGTGCTTTTGGTGTCTGGCAGGTCGGGTTCGTGACGGGCGTTGGCGAAAAATTCGTATGCAATCTCATGCAACTTGCTGATTTCACCGCCGTAGTTGGCAGCATTCGTGCTGTTCACGTCCGTTCTGTTGTCCGACAACATGATCCAGTTGTTTTCCGTCCATTTCGCGCCTTCCACCATGACAATGTTCTTGTTGGTGACCTTGACGCGGAGCAGGTTCCTCGTGTTGATTTCCACATCCACCTCCTTGATATCCTTCGAATATTTCGGCAACTGGCGCATAATACCCTGGTCGCTGGAAATATTGGAGGTCAGCAGGAAGAAGGTCAACAGCAGGAAGGAGATGTCTGCCGATGAACTTGTATTAATCGATGGAACTTTACGAGCCATGATGTTTATTTAAGTTTTTTGTTTTTGATGATGGTGCCGATAATCGGGGTGCAAATCATACCCAGAATAGCCAAGGCCAGCATGACGTAGGTCATATAGGCAGCCGCCTCAATGAATTTTCCGAGAGTCGGAGAAATTGACAATTTGGCGAAGACGATGTTGTTGACATCGGGTTGGGCTATCAGGAAGCAGATCAGTCCGATAATGGCAAGGCCTCCTAAAATGATCAAGATGGTATAAGAGTTCTTGAAGTCGGTGCATACACCAAAGATGATAAAGAAGACAATAGCAATACCAGCAATGGCGAACATAATGTAAATGATAGTGAATGAGTAGGAGAGGAGGGATTCGCTGGTCTTGTAGGTAGTGAAGTTGTTCTGGAATTTGGTAAGAGCGTTCTTCTTGCTTTCTTTGTCGAATGCGCTGATTTTAAAGATACTGTCGGTAGCTGCCTGGAGCGACTTGACGGCCTTCAGCTGATTATCTTTGTCCAACTGTGAGCTCTTGAACTGAGTGTACTCATTGGTGAGTTCTTCAGTGATGTAGGCATTCAGGTCCTCGTAGTTATTCACTTTCTTGAAGGCAGCGACATACTCTTTGCCGAAGGTGAATTCATTACCCTCACCATTGACCGTCAGACTGGTCATGTTGTGGGGGAAGTTTTTCTTGAATTCCGGGAAATCCTTTTCTTTCAAGGATTTGAGGATGTTCATGTAGCAGAAGAAATCTCTGGCCTGTGCCTCTTCGGTCTCGCAAACCACTTGGTTCTTCTCTACATACTGGTTGATCTCATTATACAGCTTGCCGGGTTTAGCAGCGGAGCCGATATCATCGATGTTGGCAGCAAGGAACTTGTCCAAAAGAGCCTTGCCTTCATCGAAGCTTTGCAGGGTTCCGATGGCCTTGTAGCTCGTCACATTCGCCTTCTCAACGTCAGAGGATTCGTTCTCAACGGAAGAACTCCAGAGACCTACAAAGAAGAATGCCAGAAGAATGGCTACGCCAGCGGCAGCAAAGATGATTATGTTGATGATTTTTCTAGTCATAATATTTCTTTTAAGATTCAAGGAATGATTAATGTTTCACTATCCGTTGAAGCTCAATTATTTCTTGTTGTATTTGGTCATCATATCCATGAATTCGATGGTAGCCGTCTCCATGTTGTTGACGATGGCGTCAATACGAGAAAGAATGTAGTTGTAGAACAACTGAAGGATGATAGCGGTAATCAAACCGAACACAGTGGTCAAAAGAGCAACCTTCATACCACCTGCCACAACGGTCGGGCTAATATCACCTTGTTTCTCAATATCGTCGAATGCCTGCACCATACCGAGCACAGTACCCATAAAACCGAGTGACGGGCCCCAAGCCATGAAAAGGCCGATCCATGTGAGGTTCTTCTCCAATTTGCCGACGGCCACACCGCCATGAGCAACCACTGCTTTCTCAACAGATTCCATACCCTCATCATAGTGGGAAAGACCCTGGAGGAAAACGGTAGCAACCGGACCTCTCACATCCTTGCAAACGTCTTTTGCCTTGGCAACACCACCCTCGTTAAGAGCAGCATCCAACTTAGCTAAAAGCTTGCTGGCGTTGACATTGGAAAGGTTGAGGTAGAAAATACGTTCGATAGAGAATGCTATACCTAAGAGCAAACTGATCAAAACGCAGGTCATCCACAGAGGACCACCTTCTGCGAATTTGGTCTTCAAAGTGGAGTGCAGTGAAGTGCCAGCAGCGGTGCTGTTGTCTTCAATGCTCGGATTCTCAACCTGCTTCACCTCTGCCGTCGTTTCAGCAGGAGTTTCTTCAGCGGGAGCCTGCTCTTCTACTTTGGTTTCTTCTTTGGCACCCTTGGTCGTATTGGCTTTTTGAGCCCAAGACATTGAGGTCATGCCGAAAGCCATGATGCTAAAAACCGTGAATAGTGCAATCAGTTTTTTCATAATACTGTTCTAATTTGATTAATAATTTTTTATTTTTCCTTTTGTTTTTTATCAATAAAAAGAGCGGAGAGATAGGGATTCGAACCCTAGAAACGCTTTCGGCGTTTACACACTTTCCAGGCGTGCGCCTTCGACCACTCGGCCATCTCTCCGGGCTGCAATTTTTGCGGCGGCTAAATTACAAAAAAATTTTTTATCTCACCCCCCGCTATTATTTTTTTTATTTATTTCTATTTTGTCTTTTAAATTGTTGGAAATGAAATAATTATTAAGACAACCATTCCGCAGCCACGCTGTCTTGTTTCAGTGTTTAGTCCAAACTATTGGAAATATACTCGGTCAATTTTCCCAAACAGGTCACATAACTGCCAAATTCGTTGTCGTACCAACCCAGTATTTTGGCATGGGTGACCGGTATGTTGATTTCAGGCATATTGGCGAGGTGCAGGGATTCCAAAATCTCGGTGGAAATCTTGAGGAAACCGGTGCGGGTGTGGATCTCCTTGCCTTCAATGGTGATGGCAGCAGGCATACCGAGCAGGTCCATCGGCACGTTCTGCTTCATTGAGAAGTTGAGCAGATCTTTCTGTTCACCAGCAGCGGCACGGCGGTAAATGTCGCGGATGTAGTCGCCCGAGATGTACGGCACCCCCTGCGGGTTCATGCGCGAGCTGAAGGTGATGTTGAGCGTGATGAGCGACACCGACGGCGTGGGGATTCTGATGGAGTCGGCCATGAAACCGAAATGCACGATTTCCGGCAATACCTTCTCCAGGGTCTTTGCCGCACCCGTGGATGACAATATTATATTATTGAATACCGAACGGTTCTTGCGGAGGTCGGAAGCACCGGCGGTCGGCACTGCGTCGAGTACGCTCTGCGTGTTGGTGGCCGCATGCACGGTGGACAATGAGGCCGTCAGCACGTGGCAGGTCTCGGGGTCTTCCAACAGCGGTTTGATCATGTGCGCCAAACCGGTGGTGGTACAGCTGGCCGCAGAAATCACCTTGTGCTTCGACGGGTCGAAGTTGGTGTGGTTGATGCCGTAAATCAACGTCGGAGTGTCGGTGGCGTCGAAGTCGGTCTGTTTGATTTTGAAAGGTGCGCTGGCAATCACATGCTCAGCACCGCCGGCCAGGTGACCCACGATGCTGCCCTTGCCGTCGTTGTCGGGCAGGGAGGGGTCGAGGAACTTGCCGGTGCAGTCCACTACCACGCGCACGCCTTCAGCTTTCCAGTTGATGTTGTGAGGGTTGCGCTCGGTCATCAGTACCTTCACGGGCAGACCGTCAATCTCCACGATGTGCTGGTCTCTGTCAACGATTTCAATCTTACAACGCTTGCCGGCGCGCCCGTACAGGAAGAAACTCAAGTTCCCATAGGTGGAGTCGGTGGTGAGCGACTGTACGAGGTCTTCCAGATCTTTGCCCACCTCGCGCCCCACGTTGAGCACGATACCATCGAACTTGCGCGACAGCAGGTGATGCCATAAGGTTAATTTTCCAATACGTCCGGCACCGTTGATGCCGAGAAGATTTTTTTGTTGCAGAATAATATTCATATTGTAATGCTAAATTGGTTTCACGCCGCAAAAATACAAAATTGTTGCCACTTGGCGAAGAGTTTTCAGCAAAATTTGACGCATTATTCTTTTCAACCCAAAAGATGGTATTTTTTGCCTGGTTCGCACACGATGACACCTTTCAATTCTAACTGCAAAAGCAGCGAGGCCAACTTGGAGGGGGTGTGTTGCGGTAGGGCCGCCGACAGGTCGTCAATCACGATGTTGGGTTGGTTGGCGATAAGGTCGCTCACCTCCTGCTCCTCAGGGGTGAGTTCTACAAACAGACTGCGTTGCACTGCCTTGGGCGCATCCATGTCCCATCCCATCAGTTCGGACACATCGGCGCCGGAGGTCACGAGGGCGGCCACATTCTTGCGTATGAGGGCATGGCAGCCGCTCTGGGTAGGCGAAAGGATACTGCCCGGCACGGCAAAAACATCACGGTTGTACGAGTTGGCGATGTGGGCAGTGATGATGCTCCCTCCCTTCTCGGCGGTCTCCATCACGATGGTGGCATCGGTCATGCCGGCGATGATGCGGTTGCGCTGCGGGAAGTTCTGGCGGTCGGGCTTGGTGCGAAAGGTGAACTCCGAGACGAGCGCACTGCCCTTCTCCACAATCCGTTGCGAAAGCCGCTCGTTGCTGTCTGGATAAATGATGCCGAGACCGCTGCCCAGCACTGCCACCGTCTTCAGCCCGCTCTCCAACGCCTGCTCGTGGGCCACGGTGTCCACCCCCCGCGCGAGGCCGCTCACCACGCACACCTCGTACTGGGCCAGCTCTTCAATAATTTTGCGGGTCACCTCCTTGCCGTAAGGCGAGATGTTGCGCGTGCCTACCACCGCCACCATCTTCTGCTCATTGAAGACAGGCGTTCCCTTATAATAAAACATGTAGGGTGTGTCGGTGCAGGAGGTCAGCCTTTTCGGGAAATCAGGTTCTCCCCAGAAGCAGAGCTGGATACCGTTGCGCTCCATCCAACCCAACTCCTGCTCCACCTGCCGGCGGATAGCGTCGGTAAGCTTCGGCACAGGCGCACGGTTGCCCAAGAGCATACGGATATCTCTCGCAGTGAAAATCTGCGTTGCACTGCCATAATGTTGCAACAGTTTTTTGATGGTGGTAGGCCCAAGGTTGGGCAGAAATTGCAGGGCCAAACGATAATACAATTCGGACATAAGTAGTGATTTTTAGTGGGTTATGAGTTTGAAAGAGATGCCGGAAGTGTCCGACAGGAAAGAGCAGGTGGGGCATTACCACTTTTTGCCGCTTCCCAAAATCTCGATCATTTTAACGATGACTTCCGTGGCTTTGACCATGGATTCCAGCGGTACGTACTCGTATTTGCCGTGGAAGTTGTGGCCTCCCGCGAAGATGTTGGGGCAGGGGAGACCCTTGAACGAGAGGTTGGCTCCGTCGGTGCCGCCACGGATGGGCTGCACCACAGGTTTCACGCCCACGGCCTCCATGGCTTTCTCGGCCAAGGTCACCACGTGGAAGACGGGCTCCACCTTTTCGCGCATATTATAATATTGGTCTTTGAGTTCGCAGGTGATACGCTCGCCGTATTTTTCGTTCAGGTAGCGGGTGATGTTCTGCATGAACTGCTTCTTCTCTTCAAATTTGGCACGGTCGTGGTCGCGGATGATGTAGGTGAGGCTGGCGTTTTCAACGGTGCCTTCCATGTGAACGAGCAGGTAGAAACCTTCGTAATCTTGGGTATATTGGGGTTTCTGGGCTTCCGGCAGCATGCTGTTGAACTCCATGGCAATCAGCTGGGCGTTCACCATCTTGTTCTTTGCGTAGCCGGGATGAATATTTCTTCCCTGAATCTTGATGTTGGCGCTGGCGGCATTGAAGTTCTCATACTCCAGTTCGCCAATGGCACCACCATCCATGGTATAGGCGAAATCGCAACCGAATCCTTTGACATCGAAATACTTGACCCCTTGTCCGATTTCTTCATCGGGGGTGAAGCCCACGCGGATTTTGCCGTGTTTGATTTCGGGATGGGCCAGCAAAAATTCCATGGCCGTCACGATTTCAGCGATGCCGGCTTTGTCGTCCGCACCCAGCAGGGTCTTGCCGTCGGTTACCAGCAAGGTCTGTCCTTTGTAGTCGGCCAGTTCGGGAAAGTCGGTGAGGGCGAGTTCGGTATGGGTTTCGGCATCCAGCAGGATATCTTTTCCGTCGTAGTTCTCAATGATGCGCGGCTCTTTGGCACCGGGCATGTCGGGGGCCGTGTCGAAGTGCGAGATGAAACCGACCACCGGCAGCTCCAGGTCGCAGTTGGCGGGCAGGGTGGCTGTCACATAGCCGTATTCGTCTTTCTTCACTTCCGAAAGACCGATCCGCTTCAACTCTTCTACCAAAAAATCGCCGAAGACAAGTTGGTTCGGGGTGCTCGGATAGGTGGTGGAGTTTTCATCTGATGTGGTGGCAATAGCCATGTAGCTGGAAAAACGCTGCAGTAAAGTCTTTTTCATCGTGTAACTATTTGTTTTATTATTGATTACTAACAAAATTTGCCAACATCTTATCTTCTTGGCAAGCGAGTGCAAAGATAGGATTATTTTCTTGAATTTTAGGTCGCTCAACATCTTTTTTGAAAAATTTTCCAAAACTTGTGGAGTTCATCGAAATATTGTATATTTGCAAGCGAAAAATTGGACAAATTTAAATACAAATATTATGAAGAACATCGTAGTGGGAATTGACTTTTCCCAAAATTCAGAAAACGCTCTGCGTCACGCAGTCGCCCTTGCTTTGAAATCGAATGCCATCGTTCATGTGGTGTGGGTGAAAACCCCTACTGCTTCCACCAAATTGGATGTCTCCAACGAGGATGAGATGATGCAAAAGGCCAATGAAAGACTCAATGAGATGGTGAAATGGGCTCGCGCAGAAGCCCCCAAAGCGCAAATCCAACCTGTGATTTTGGAAGGTAAAGCTTACGTGAAACTCACCCAGTATGCTGCCAACCTGCCCGAAGGTATTCTAGTAGTCGGCTCGCACGGCGCCTCTGGTTTCGAAGAGATGTTTATTGGTAGCAACACCATGAAGGTGGTGGGTGTGACCAAAGTTCCGGTGCTCATTATCGGCCATCAGGTTAACGTGAAACGCGACCTCACCAAGATTCTGGTGCCTATTGACATGAGTTTCGAGACGCTCCAAAAGATTAAACCGGCCGCCCATTTCGCTACCCTCTTTTCTGCCAAGATTTCCTTGCTCGGACTCTGTGACCCCAAGTATCCCGATGAAAGACACACCATCGGCGTGCAGTTGAACCACGCCGCCGGCATGTGCGATGTGGCTAACGTGCGTTACGATGCCGCCACTCTCGAAGTGAATGGCGATGTGCCTACCGCCGTTGTGGATTGGGCCAAGAAAGAGGATGTGAACCTGATTGTTATCATGCGTGAGGATGAGGACGATATCACCTCCTTCTGGCTGGGCAGCACTACCCGCCAGTTGATGAACCAGGCGCCCATGCCGCTGCTGGTCATCCCCAATGTGATGCATTCCCCCATTGCCTAATATCTATTTAATTATCAATAAATTATGAAAAAAGTATTTCTCACAGTAATACTCGTGTGCTGCATTATGCTGTCGCCTCGGCTGTATGCTTGCACCAATTTTATCATCACCAAAGGGGCAAGTAGCTCTGGCAGTTGTATGGTGACTTACGCCGCTGACTCGCACACCCTTTATGGCGAACTCTATTTCCAGCCCGCCGCCGACCACCCCGCAGGCTCGTTCCGCGAGGTTATCGAATGGGACTCCGGCAAGCGCCTCGGCCAGATTCCGGAAGTGGCACACACTTATTCTGTCATCGGCAACATGAACGAGCATCAGCTCGTCATCGGGGAAACTACCTACGGAGGTCGCTCCGAGTTGTGGAAAACTCCCGGCTTAATTGACTACGGTTCACTGATTTACATCACCCTTCAGCGTGCAAAAACCGCTCGTGAGGCCATCAAGGTCATCAGCGGCCTGCTCGATGCTTACGGCTATTGCAGCGAGGGCGAGTCTTTCTCCATCGCCGACCCCAACGAGGCTTGGATTTTCGAGCTCATCGGAAAGGGCGAGGAGATGAAGGATGCTAAGGGCAAGACTGTGAAAGGCTGGTCTAATGGTGCCGTGTGGGTGGCCCGTCGCATTCCCGACGGCTACATCTCCGGCCATGCTAACCAGTCCCGTATCACCACCTTCCCGCTCCGCGACGGCAAGACTTCTATCACCAACAAAGAAATCGATAAGATTTTCCTGCCCGACATCAACACGGTGTATGCTCACGATGTCATCTCTTTCGCCAAACTGAAAGGGTACTATCCGAAAGAGGGTGCCGACGATCAGTTTAGTTTCTGCGATGCCTACGCGCCCGTTGACTTCGAGGCTGCCCGCTTCTGTGAGGCTCGTGTGTGGATGGCTTTCTATCGTTGTAGCCCTGGTCAAATGGCTCAGTATGAGGATTATGCGCGTGGCGATAACCTCAATAACCGCTTCCCCCTCTGGATCAAACCCGACAAGAAATTGGAGGTGCAAGATGTGATGCAGCTGATGCGCGACCACTATGAAGGTTCCTCTATGGATATGACCAAAGACCTCGGTGCAGGTCCCTACGCTTGTCCCTACCGCTGGCGTCCGATGACGTGGGAGTATCAGGGCAAGGCCTATATCCACGAGCGTGCCACCGCTACCCAGCAGACTGGTTTCTCCTTCGTGGCCCAGTGTCGTCCCAACATGCCCGACGGCTTCGGCGGAATCCTCTGGTTCGGCGTTGACGATGCCGCCTCTTCCTGCTATATGCCGATGTTCTGCGGCATTTCCAGCGTGCCCGACGAGCTCAAGGAAGGCAATGGTTCTATGGTCGATTACTCTCCCACTGCTGCTTACTGGCGTTTTACCAAAGTGAGCCAGCTTGTTTATACTCGCTACAGCGATATGATCGTGCATGTGAAAGAACTTCAAAATTCTTTAGAATCAGGCTTTGTATCGGAAATCAAGGCAATGGGCGATAAATTTGAAAAGTTGTACCAGAACAATCCGGCGCAGGCGCAGGCCGAGCTGACGAAGTATTCGCAGAATGCAGCCCGCAAGGTTTGTGAGGCATGGGATCAGCTTTATATCTATCTGTTGGTCAAGTACAACGATGGTAATGTGAAGAAAGAGACCAACGGCAAGTTCCTCAAAACCAACACCGCCATCCCGCAGTGCGAAAGTCCCGAACATCCTGAATATCCCGAGAAGTGGTATAAGATGATTGTGGACGATTGCGGAAATAATATCAAAAATGTTGGCGCACAATAGTATAAAAGTAAAATCACGTTTATTATCCCCATCGCCTGCCCTGGTGATGGGGATTTTGAATGTTACCGACGACTCCTTCTATGATGGAGGCCGGTACACCAATGATGCCGCTGTGTTGCGACGCGCCGAGCAGATTCTGAGCGAGGGCGCCGCCATCATCGATGTGGGGGCTGTCTCTACCAAACCCGGTGCTGCCGACATTTCGGTGGAGGAGGAGTGGAAACGATTGGAGAAGCCTTTGGATTTGATAGCCAAGCACTTTCCCGATGCAATAGTGTCGGTGGACACGTGGCGGGCCGACATTGCGCAGCGTTCTGTGGAGGTGGGTGCCGCCATCATCAACGATGTGTCGGGCGGCACGTTCGACGAGCGGATGGCGGAGGTGGTGGGACGCTTGCAGGTGCCCTACGTGCTGATGCACACCACTGCCAAGCCCGACAAGATGCAGCAGCAGCCGCTCGGCGAGAATATGCTGCTGACCATGATGCAGTTTTTTGCCCGCCAGTTGGCCATCTTCAAGGAGGCGGGATGTGTGGACCTGATTTTGGATCCCGGTTTTGGCTTTGGCAAAACGCTGGAACAGAACTATTTTCTGATGAAAAACCTCTCCGCCTTTCAGATCTTTGAGTGTCCGATTTTAGTGGGAATTTCAAGAAAATCAATGATTTATAAATTATTGGAAACCTCTCCCGATGAGGCGCTTACGGGTACGGTGGTGCTGAACACGCTGGCTTTGCAGCAGGGCGCTTCCATCCTGCGGGTGCACGACGTGCGGGAGGCGGTGGAAGCTGTGAAGGTTTTCAATATGTATCAAATGTCAAATTGTAAATAATGATGAGAGTGCGCAGATCTTTGTTGCTTTTGGTCTCTGTTTTGTGGATGGGATGTGCATGGGCGCAAGTGCCTGATGGATACTATAATGCGGCGGTTGGAAAGAGCGGCGATGAGCTGCGTACGGCGTTGTTCAACATTATCAAAGCCCATACACAGTTAGATTATGGGGAGCTGTGGGGCGCCTATTATCAGACCGACAAGATGCCGTCGGGGAAGGTGTGGGATATCTATTCCGACCAGCCGGGCGGCACGGCGGCCTACTACTATACCTTTGGGGTGAACCAGTGCGGCAGCTACACACAGGAGGGTTCTTGTTACAACCGCGAGCACACCGTTCCGCAGAGCTGGTTCGATGATGCCCTTCCCATGAAAACCGACCTTTTCCACCTCTATCCCACTGATGGTTGGGTGAACAACAAGCGTTCTAACCATGCATACGGTGAGGTGAATGCGCCCACGTGGACCAGCACCAACGGTTCCAAGTTGGGACCGTGCAGTTATCCAGGCTGTTCGGGCACAGTGTTCGAGCCGATTGATGCTTACAAGGGCGACTTGGCGCGCAGTTATTTCTATATGACCGTGTGTTATATGAACAAAGATTTGGGACAGGATGAAGAGTCGATGTTCAGCGGGTCGCAGTTGGTGGGATGGGTCAAAAATATGTTGGTGGAATGGCACAACGCTGATCCCGTTAGTGAGAAGGAAATTAATCGCAACCAAGTGATTTTCAATAGTTATCAGCACAATCGGAATCCTTTTATTGATTGTCCCGAGCTGGTGGAATACCTGTTTGGGGCGCGGCAAAACGAGCCGTGGTATCCCACCTGTGTGGATTGGACGGGCGTGGAGATCGACCAGTACCATCTGGCGCAGTATCAGGAGTGCCAGGTGTATCCCAATCCGGCTGGGGAGAGTTGTTGGGTTGAAAGCAATTATCTAACTATCAGTAAAGTAGAAGTATTAGACTTTTCTGGTAAAGTAATGATGATGGTAAATGGGGAGGGCAGTCGCAAGTGCCGGCTGGATGTGTCGGGCTTGTCGGCTGGCTGTTACTTTGTGCGGGTGACCACCGACCGCACGGTGGAGACGCTGAAGCTGCTGGTGCAGCAGTCCCATAGATAGAGCAAGACGGCTTTTGCGGGCCGAATTTTCACCAAAAAAATTCATTTTCGTTCCTGTTTTTCCGCATTTCAAAAGGGTGCAACTTCTTTCACATTGGCCTGTTAAAAAAAAATGCGAAAATCCTTTGAAAAGTGGTGCTATTCCGAAAAATATTCTTATTTTTGTCAGATTTTATATCATTGTGGAAAAGTTGTTGATAAACGGCAATTGTCCACTCTAAACTTATTGAAAATAAACAAGATAGAAAATAAAGAAAAGAAACAATAACAAATTAAAATCCAATTTTATGAAAAGGTTTTACACTTTTGAGCCTAAAAATTTCCGAATCTTTGACAAGATGAAGGGTTTTATTGCCGTCGCATTGCTCATGTTGATGGCTTTAGGTAATGTTGATGCACAGGTTTTCCGCCTTGTGTCGAGTGCTTCAGATCTTAACGTTGGCGACACGGTAATTATCGCTGCCAAAGGTTATGATTATGCATTGAGCACAGACCAGCAGAGTAACAACCGTAGACAAGCCGCCATCACGAAGACGGACGACAAGGTGACCTTGACTTCCGATGTTGAGATTATTGTGCTGGAGGCAGGTAACGTAACAGGGACCTTTGCCCTCAAAGCACAGGGCACCGCTGGTTACTTGTATGCTTCTTCGTCCACCAACAATCGCTTGGGCACGCAAAGTACGTTGAATGGCAACGCTTCTTGGCTGATCACGATTTCTAGTGGCACGGCCAGTATTGTGGCTCAAGGTTCAAACACTCGAAACACAATGCAGTATAATTCAACGAGTGGACTGTTCAGCTGCTATGCATCTGCCTCTCAGTCTGCTCTCTGCTTGTACAAGAAGGTTTGTGCAGAAGTTGAAACCTTGACGGTTACGCCGGATATTACTTCCGCTCAGGCCACTTGGAGCAGCGAGGCTACCTCTTTTGTGGCTGAGTTGAACGGTACGCCGGTCACCAACTTCACCCAAAATGGTAACAACTGGACTTGCGACCTTGCCAGTCTCACCCCCAACACCGATTACACGTTCAAGGTGAGATCCGCTTGTCAGACCGAGTTCGAGGTGGCCAACTTCACCACGGGTTGTACGGTGTACACCGATAACACGGTGAACGCTACCATCTATGAAGGTCAGGTCTATCCTTTCCATGGAACCGACTATACCGAGGCCAACACCTACACCATCCCCATGACGGATGCGTATGGCTGCGACAGCACCATCACCTTGGTGCTCGAGGTGCTGCCTCCTCTTAACGTCCATGAGGAGGACATCACGGCTTGCGACAGCTACACGCTGGAGAAGTTGGATGGCACTGAAATTATATGTACAGAAACAAATATATATTATGATACTTTGGTCGGAGGTGCACAGGGTGGTTTGGACAGCATCCACATTGTGAACCTGACCATCGGTCAGACCTACAACATCGACACGGTCATCACGATTTGCGAGACTGACCTGCCGTTCAACTTTGGTCCGTTCAACTTCCCCGAAGGAAGCCAGGCCATGGAGATGCCGATTCCGTTGCACTACACCTTCACGACCGCAGCAGGTTGCGACAGTGTGGTGACCTTGCGCCTCACCATTGGTGAGGTTTACGAGGTGGATGTCGATTCTACCATCTGCGAGAACGCCCTCCCGTTCACTTGGAACGGTGTGACGTTCACCGCCGCCGGCACTCAGAGCACGACCCTGCAGACTGTGTTAGGTTGCGACAGCGTGGTGAACATGACGGTGAATGTCAACACTAACACCGTTAGCGAGATTAACGCAGAGGTTGTGGAGAATGACCTGCCGTATGAACTGAACGGTACGGAATACACCACCACTGGCACCTACACCCAGTTGCTGGAGAACGCTAACGGCTGCGACAGCACCATCACCTTGAACCTTACCGTTTACATGAATGTGACGGGCGACGCTGAGCAGACCATCTGCGAAAGCCAGCTGCCCTACGTATGGAACGAGGTTGAGTTCACCGCTGCCGGTACCCAGAGCGCACTCTTGGTTGGTCAGGGCTCACACGGTGAAGACAGCACCGTGAACATGACCCTCGTGGTGAACCCCGAATACACCGTTACCGATGAGTTGGCCGTTTGTGACAACGAACTGCCCTACACCTGGAACGAAGTGGTCTTCACCGAGGCTGGTACACAGACTGCTACTTTGCAGACTGTTGCTGGTTGTGACAGTGTGGTGACGATGACTTTGACGGTCAACCCGACCGCCACTGGCGCCGAAGAGTTCACCATCTGCCCCGCTGACCTCCCCTACACTTGGAACGATACCACCTTCGGTACCGAAACCACTCCTGGCACTTACACCTATATCTATAACGGCCACACCGTTGCCGGTTGCGACAGCGTGGTGACCTTGACGTTGACGATCAACGCCAACACTGAGGAAACCGTCGAGGTGACCGTTCTGGAGAATGAACTTCCCTATGAATTCAATGGTGACCTCTACTCCACTCCGGGTACTTACTATACGCATATTCAGAACGCCGTTGGTTGCGACAGCGCTATCACTTTGGTGTTCGACTACTATCCGAATATCACGGTGGATGTTGACAGCACCATCTGCTCCACGATGCTTCCGCTCACTTGGAACGAAGTAGAGTTTGACGCTGCTGGCAACGGTACCGTTACCCTTACCGGTGCTGGTTCTCATGGCGAGGACAGCACGGTGAACATGACCTTGAATGTGTTGGAGGCTCCTGTTGCTGAGATCACCTACACCATTTGCGACAGCGAACTTCCTTACACGCAGAATGGCGTCACCTTCGATGCTGCTGGTGCTCAGGATGTGGTACTGACCGCTGCCAATGGTTGCGACAGCACCCTGACGATGACCGTTGTGGTGAACCCCACCTATAACGAAACCGAGGAACTTTTCCTCTGCCCCATCGAACTGCCCTACACTTGGAACGACACCACCTTCGAAGCTGGTACCACCGTTGCAGGTCAGACCTATACTCATGTGTTCAATGGTACTACCGTAGCTGGCTGCGACAGCGTTGTTGAACTGACGCTCACCATGAAACAGCAGAGCGAATGCGAATTCGAGGTGACCGCCACCGCAGGTGCTCACGGTACGATTAGCCCTGCTGGCACACAGACTGTTGATTATCATGCTACCCCGGCTTACACCATCACTCCCGATGCTTGCTACGAGATTGCAACGCTGACCGTGAATGGCGTGGCTGTTGACAACCCGACCAACGATTACACCCTCGAACCCGTTGAGGAGAACACCACCGTTGATGTCACCTTCCAGTTGATTAACTACGAACTCACTTGGACCAACATCGGCAACGGTGACGGTACTGTCAACGACTCTGTTGAAGGTGTCTTCGCTACGGCTTTGTGTGGTGATATGGTTCAGGGTTATGTTGTGAAAGCCGCCACGGGTTCACATCTTACCAAGGTGGTTTGGAACAACTATCCGATTGTGATTGGTGGTAACATTGATGAATGGACCATCAACATCCCCATGACGGTGGATGCAACCAATATTAACATTCAGGTTGAATTCACGCTTGATCAGTTCACGGTGACCGCTACCGAGAACGACAACACGATGGGTATCGTTGATCCGAGTACCGCTATTATCAACTACAACGAGAGCGCCAATATTGACATCGCTTCTGAGACACCTGGTTATCATATTGAAAAAGTGGTTTGCGGCAACGACACCGTTTTGTACGGCACCAATGCTGACACCCTTCTCACCTACACTGTCCAGTATGTCACTTCCGATACTTTGGTGGAAGCGTTCTTCGCCATCAACAACTATAACATCACCGTTGAGTCTTACACCAACGGTACCATTGAACCTGCTGAGACCATCACGGTTGAGTTTGGTACGGATACCACCTTCACCTTCACTCCTGATGCTTGCTATCATGTAGAGGAAGTTTTGGTTGACGGTGTTGCCATTGATCCTGCTCCGACCTCCTACGATTTCGTGAATGTGGCTGACAACCATACGTTGGCTGTCACCTTCGCTATCGACAGCTTCCTCATGGTGGCCACGGTGAACGATGCTTCAATGGGTGAGGTTACAGAAGGTATCGCAGCTTGCGGTTCTACCTTTGAGTATGTGGTGACCGCTTACAACGGTTACCATGTGGATCACATTGAGAGAGATGGTGCGGTGATTGCTACTTACACTAACCAGCCTGCTACCGCTTCTTGCTTCATCTCCAATGTGACGGCTGACACTCAGATTGACGTTTTCTTCGCTATCAACGAATATGAAGTGACCGCTACCGCAACGAACGGTACGATTGCTCCTGCTACCAGCACCGTTGCTCATGGTGGTTCACAGACCTTCACCATGACTCCTGACGAGTGCTACGAACTCGCTTCAGTTACGGTTAATGGTGTGGATATGACGGGTGACGTTACGACCACTGCTTCCGACTATGTGGTGGTTCTGAATGAAGACTTCGCCGCCGCTGTTGGCAACCCCAATAGTGAACTCACAGTGGGTAATATTTTACCGGGTTGGACAGGCACCAAGGCATATCCGAACGAAGGAATGTTGAAGTTTGGTACCTCCACATTGGGCGGTGCAATCACACTTCCTACTTTGGATCTTTCTACTGGTGATTTCCATATTGAATTCGACGCCGCTGCTTATAACAACTCCAGCGAGCAGACTACGCTTATTCTGACTGTGAATGGTGTTGAGACCGAGGTGGATGGTTTGTTGAGAGGCGATAACAACATGCAGACCTTCTCCTACGACTTCACCAATGGTACGGCTAACACCGTTATCTCCTTTGAGTCCTTCCAGGACAACCGTTCACGTTTCTTCTTGGACAACGTGAAGATTACCACGGGTTCACCGGCTATCTCCACTTTGACGGTTACCCCGATTGAAGGTCCCACCACCGTTGAGGCTACCTTCTCACAGCAGCAGTTCGAAGTGGTTACCAGCGTGATTGAAGGTAATGGTGAAATTACTCCTACCACTACATTCGATTGCGGTAGCGATGTTGAAGTTACCATGACCGCTGGTGATGGTTATCATATCAACTACTATGTTGTGAATGGTGAAACCACCACTTTGAACACCAATGATGACACTCAGGTTACGATTGCAGTGAATTCTTCACGCAACGATACCGTTGATGTTGCTTTCGCTATCAATACCTACAACATCACCGCTTGCACGGGTACCAATGGTACGCTGACGGTGCTGAACGCTACTGTCAACCACGGTGACTCCGCATACGTGCAGGTGGTGGCCGACGTGGCTAACGGTTATCATATCGTTGAGATTACTGACAACGCTGGCGGTTCTCTCCCGCTTGGTCAGAACACCGACACTGACGTGATGTACGGTTTGGGTGAGATTCAGCAGGATATTGAGGTTTGCGCTACCTTCGCTCACAACCTCTACCCGATTACGGTTGTGAACAACAATCCTGAAATTGGTACCATTGTTCCTTCTGTTGACTCCAGCTGGACTTGGGGCGAGGATGTTCCGTTTGTCATCACTCCTTCTTCAGAATGCTACTACATCAGCGAAATCACTGTTGACGGTACTACGCTGACCGCTGGTACTGACTATACGATTACGGGTGACACCTATACCTTTGTCAACGTGGTTGACGAGCACTCCATCACGGTGGGCTTCGACACCGTTGTTTACCAGATGACCGCCACCATCGACCCGGCCAGCTCCGCTACCGTTACCACGGGCGAGGCCAACTGCGGTCAGAATTGGGATTTCGTGATGGAAGCTGCAGAAGGTCAGCATCTGGCTATGATCTTCGTTGACTATGTTTTGGATACCGTCTTCACCAACCAGGAAGACACCTACACTTACACTGTGGAAGACGTTCATGGCGACCACAACGTGATTGTTTACACTGCTATCGACGAGTATGCTGTTAACGTCACCACCATTGGCGAGGGCGTTACCAACATCGATGGTGATACCACGGCTGTTTATAACACCACCATTGACTTCACCTTCGCTCCGAACGCTTGCAACGAGCTCGTCTCCTTCACCATCAATGATGTTGAGTACATCGACAGCCTCTCTTCCTTGGCTTACACTTGGACAGCTACCGAAGATGCTATCATGGTGGTTACTTACGACAGCATCCGTTACATCATGGCTGAGACTCACACTGGCAACGGTACGGTCAGCTTCGACTCTACTGTGAACTGCGGTGAGACTTACACCTACGAAGTTCAGGCTGAAGAGGGATGGCACATCGAATCCTGCATCCTTTCTGACGGCGTTACTGATGTTGAGCAGATGACCCTGCCCACCACCAATGCCGACAATGCCACCACCGTAGATGTGACGGCTGACAAAGACTATGTCTTGAATGTTACCTTCGCTATCAATACTTACAATGTGACGCTTTGCAACCCGTTGACTGAAGGTACTGCTACCATCAATCCGGCTGTGGTTGCTCACGACAGCACCGTTGAGGTGACTGTGGTGGTTACCGCTCCTGGTTATCACGTACAGACCATCTTCAGCGATGAAGCCAATGTTCAGACCTATGGCGAAAACGACCATACGAATGTGACCTACACGTTGGCCAACGTGGTGAGCGACACCTGCGTTGACGTTACCTTCGAATTGAACAACTACAACATTGTTGCTTCTGTTTCTGATCCTGACAATGGTGAGATTGTTCCGGAAGGTGATTCCGCAGTGCGTTACGGTGACAATGTCACTTACACCATCCGTCCGACCAACGACTGCCACTACATCAGCACCGTGGTGGTGGACGATACCACTGTGATTGACGTGAACGACAGCGTAGCATTCGACTATACCTTCGCTGCTATCGACAACAACCACACCATTGTGGCTAACTTCGATATCTATCGTTATGAGGTGACCACCTCTGTCAACGATGCTACCATGGGTACGATTACCGCTACCGACTCTGTGGATTGCGGCAGCGCATTCGACTATGAAGTTACTCCGGAAGTGGGTTACCACATCGCTTCTGTTGAGGTTGACGGTGTTCCCGAGACCATCGCTGACAGCTCCACCTTCACTTCTTCTATTACCGACATCCACGCTGACCACAGCATCGTGGCCACCTTCGAAATCAACCATTATTTGATTGACGTGACCGCTGGTGCTAACGGTACCATCGTTTCTGGTGACACCGTTCTGGAGCATGGTCAGGATGTTACCTTCACCATCACTCCGGATGATTGCTATTACATTAGCGAACTCATCGTTGACGGTGAGGATCAGGCTTCTATGATCGTTCCCGAAGGCATGACCTACACCTTCGCTAACGTTTCCGAAGCTCACACCATCGAGGCTAACTTCGAAATCTACACTTACGACATGACCGAGACCCACACCGGTAATGGTACGGTTTCCACCGCCGATGACATCAACTGCGGCGACGAATACACCTACACCATCACCGCTGATATGGGTTGGCACATCGCAAGCATCGAATTCGGTGGCAACACCATCAACAACACGATGGTTGAACCGAACGACTTCAACGACACCATCATCACCATCAATCCTGTTCGTCAGGATACGATACTGACCGTGGTCTTCGAAATCGACCACTACACGGTGAGCGCTTGCGCTGCTGTGAACGGTACGATTACCATCAACGATCCTGTTGAGGTTGACTCCAACATGAGCACCACCGCTACTATCGTTGCTGACACGCTGAATGGTTACCACATCGTTGAGGTTTCTGACAACCGCGGCGGTTATGTGGCTTACGGCAACAACACCGACGTTGAGGTAGTTTACAACATCGACAATGTTGATCAGGATATTGAGGTTTGCGCAGTCTTCGCTCTCAACGAGTTCCATATCACCGCTACTGCTGGTGCTAATGGTACTATTGATCCTGAAGGAACCGACACCCTCTTCTATGGTGAAACCCTTACCTACACCATCACTGCTGATCAGCCGTGCTACTACATCTCTGCTGTTGATGTGGATGGCGAAAGCGTATGGACTGGCTATACCGATTCTATCAGCCCGTACACCTACACCTTCACCGCTGCTGACTTCGATCAGGCTGTGGTTGAGCACACCATCAATGCTGAGTTCACCATGTTCGAGTACAACATGACGGCTACCGCCCACGAAGACACGATGGGTACGGTTACCTCCGCTGTTGTGAACTGCGGTGACGATTACACCTACGAAATCACTGCTAACTACGGATGGCATATTGACCACGTGGTACTCGATGGTACGACCACCAACTATGATGGTCAGCCCACTGAGGATGAGATCACGGTGACTGACATCCACGAACATCACAACTTGGATGTTTACTTCGCAAGAAATTACTATCCGGTGACCGCTATCGCCAACGAACATGGTTCGATCGTGGTGGCTGGTACTACCAGTGTTGAACACGGTACTGGTGTTTCTTACGAAATCACTCCTGACCATTGCTACTACATCAGCGAGATCCTCGTGAATGGTGAGGCTCAGGCCATCGATAATATCGAAGGCGAGACCTTCGCTATCGCTTCCATCGAAGATACCACTGTAATCGAAGCCAGCTTCGAAATCTACAGATACTTCATGGGCGAGACCCATACCGGTAACGGTACCGTCACCACCGACACGGTGGATTGCGATGCTGCTTATCAGTACACCATCACTGCTGACACTGGTTGGCATATCGAAAGCCACACTCTGGGTGGCGTGACCTACACGCTGAACCACAACAGCGATGTTCAGGCTCTCAGAAATGTGACGGCTGCTACGCAGGATACCACTCTCGAGGTTATCTTCGCTCGTAACAACTACACCATCGACGTGACGGTGAACGGCAACGGTACCACCACTCCTGGTGACACCACCGTTGAGTACGAAGCTACGGTTGATTACACCATCACCGCTGACTTCGGTCACCACATCGCCAGCGTAACTGTTGACGGCGTTGCTGAGAACGTTCCTGCTAACGCTGACACTTACGACTACACCTTCAGCAACATCGACGCCAACCATACTTTGAACGTCGTGTTCGAACCCAATGTGTATGTCATCAATGCTACGGCTGAGGATCATGGTACGATCCTGCTCGAAGGCGACAACGAAGTGGTCTTCGGCGGCAGCGTGACCTTCTCCATCACCGCAGATCCTTGCTACAACATCAGCGCCATCTTGGTTGACGGCGAGGCTGACACCAACTTCGTGGCTGGTGTTCCCACCGCTGAATACACCATGAGCAATATCGACAGCAACCACACTGTGGTGGCTCAGTTCGAAACCACTACCTACGAGGTGACCGTCAACGTGACCGGCAACGGCACGGCTGACCCGACCAGCGGTACTTACAACTGCGGTGACACCGTGGCCTTCACCTTCACTCCTGACAACGACGGTGTTGAAGTGGAGAGCGTGGTAGTGAACGGTAACAACATCGGTTCTGTGACCTCATACGTCATCAACGGCATCTCCGCTGATTACACCATCGATGTCACCTTCGCCGACATTACCTACACGCTGACCTCTGTTGCTTACAACAATGGTACGATTGATCCTGTTGGTGACACTGTGGTGGCTTACAACGGTTCAATGACCTACACCCTTACTCCGGATGAATGCCAGACCGTTTCTGAACTGTTGGTCAACGGTGTTTCTTACCTCGACAGCGCTAACTTCGATGGTACGACCCTCACCTTGGACAACATCCAGCGCGACATGACCATCCAGGCTTACTTCCAGGTGATGACCTACACGGTTGAGGCTACTCAGGCTGATGGCGGTGTGATCACCGAGACGGGTGTTTACAACTGCGGTACCGATGTTACTTACAACATCACCGCTAACGATTGCTACACGCTGACCACTATCACGGTGGACGGCGAGGATATCACCTGCGAACTCACCGACACGGTGATCGTCTTCAACGCAATCGACACCAACCACACCATCACCGCTACCTTCACCATGAACACCTACACCATCACGGCTAACGTGAATGATGACGCTGCCGGTACGATTACTCCTACCGACACCTTCAACTGCGGTGAAACTCCGGTTTATGAAATCACCCCGAACGAGGGTTATTACATTGTGAGCGTCATGGTTGACAGCGTTGAGCAGGGTGCTATCGACAGCTACACCTTCAGCGCTCTCCATGCTGACCACACCATCGATGCTACCTTCGCTAAGTACACCTACACGGTTTCCGCATATGGTGCCGCTGGCGTTGAAATCACTCCTGAGGGTGACACCACCGTTGAATACGGCGAAAGCGTCTCCTACACGCTCACCGCTGATGACTGCTACGAAATCGTAAGCGTTATGCTCGATGGCGAGGACCTCGGTGCTGTGACTACTGTTGATGTGGACAGCATCACTGCTAACCACGTCATCACCGTTGAGTCTGCTATCAAGACTTACACCATCACGGCTACGGCTACTGAAGGTGGTAACATCAGTCCTGTTGGCGAGGTGATCGTGAACTGCGGTGCTTCCCAGTTCTTCAGCATCACTCCTGCTGAGGGTTACGTAATTGAAAGCGTCGAGGTTGACGGTGCCGACCAGGGTGCTATCAGCAGCTACCTCTTCGATTCTGTGACCGCCGATGCTACCATCCACGTCATCTTCTCCGCTATCGCTGATTCTACCTACACCATCACTGCTACTGCTGGTGCTAATGGTACCATCACGCCTGCTGGCGATGTGACCGTGAACTATGGTGCAAGCCAGACCTTCGTGATTGTGGCTGACGAGTACTACACCATCGGTGAAGTTTTGATCGACAGCGTGCCGCTGGCTAACCCGGTTGCTTCCTACACCTTCGTGAATGTGACGGCTAACCACACCATCGACGTTACCTTCGTGCCGGCTGAATGCCCGGTTCCGACCTATGCATGGACCACCGACATCACCGACAACTCCGCTACTTTGAACTGGACCGATATGGAAGTTACTTCCTACACCATCCGTTACAAGAGCGCTGAGGATACCGTTTACACCGAAGTTACTGGCATCACCGAAACCAGCTACGAGCTGAGCGGTTTGGATGACAATATGGTGTATGTATGGAATGTGAAGTCTGTGTGCATCGCCGACACTGCTGAAAGCAGCTGGAGCTCACAGCAGCAGTTCCGCACCGAAGGTACGCTTCCGGACACCACTGGTGTTGCTAACTACAGCCTTGACAATGTGAAGGTTTACAGCTATGGCAACGACATCTATGTGGTGAACAACAGCAATGTGATCATCAACAACGTTCAGGTGTATGACCTCAACGGCCGCATCATCTACAACGGCAAGGCTCAGGACAACCCGACCGTTATCAACGTGAATGCTGCCAACGGCATGTACGTTGTGAGAGTGACCACTGCTGATGCAGTTCGCAACTACAAGGTCAGCATCTCGCAGAGATAATCTGCTGACGATACGCAACAAAAAGAGGGTTTCGTAAGGAACCCTCTTTTTTATTGGTGTTTACTGAAATAGAAGAAAAAAGAGTATTTTTGCAGTTGAATTTGACACAATTGCAAGATTAGATATTCAAAAAGTGATGGATAAAACGTTCAAGAGATATTTATGGTCGGGGTGTACGGCGTTGGTCACGGGGGCGAGTTCGGGGATGGGGTTGGAGTATGCTCGGCAGTTGGCGGCTTCGGGATGTGGCGTGGTGATGGTGAGCAACCAGCAGCAGGAGTTAGAACAATGCGCCGTCGAACTGAAAACCGCATATTCTGCCAAAATTTGGCCTGTTTATTGCGACTTGGCCCGGAATGAGTCTGCGGACGAGCTGTTCGCTATTTGCCAAGAAAAGGGTCTGCAAATCGACATTCTCATCAATAATGCTGGAATGTTTTTCTTCAAGGAGTTGAAAGATGAGGTTTGTGAGGCGGGCGACAAGATGTTGTTCTTGCACGTCATCACGCCGACGCGGTTGTGTGAGCGGTTTGCGGAGGGGATGAAGCAGCGGGGCAGGGGTTACATTTTGAATGTGTCGTCGGTGGCGGCGGGGATGCACGTGCCCGGATTGGTGATGTATAGTGCCACGAAGTCGTATCTTCGCAGCTTTTCCAAATCATGGTATTATGAGATGAAGTTTTACGGGGTATCGGTCACGGCGGTATGTCCGGGCGCGGTTTCGACAGGGTTGTACAAGGTGCTGCCTACGTTGGTGAAGATTCTGGCTATCGCTGGTAAGTTCGGACTGGTATATTCGCCGCAGAAGTTGGTGCGCAAGGCGTTGAAGGCGATGTTTCGCCGTCGTCGTTGTGTTACGCCCGGGTGGTTCAACTTGCTGTTTGCGCCTGCGGTGAATGCGCTGCCGAAGCGGCTGGTGAGCAGAATCTGGAGGGAGTTGAATGTTGAGGATTCGTGAGATTTGAGAGATTTGAAGATTTGAGAGATTTGAAGATTTGGGGATTTGAGAGATTTGAACTATTAATGTGAGCGCAGCGAACATCAAATGCGAACGAAGTGAGCAACGAATCTGCAAATGCGAGCACAGCGAGCAACAAATAGTTTAGAGATTTGAGATTTCGAATATAGAATTCGGAAGGGAGGGTTGAAGTTGTGGGGGGTATTGAAGATGGTGCGGCAGGGATAGGAGCGGACACGAGCGAAGCGAAGTAAAGCGTATAGCCCGACGGCGACCGCAGGGAGCCGGGCCGCCCTAAAAAAGATTAAAATAAAAGTGGATTTAATGGTTCGAAAGGTGGAAGCTTGCGACCTACAGTTTTATAAACTTGTAGGAGAGAGAAGATTCCAGATTCTTGATTTTCAGGAAATAAACACCGGCGGGGAGGTCGGAAAGATTGAGCTGGACAGTGTTTTCGGAAGGCAGCCAATTGCGGAGATTTTGCCCCATGGCGTTGAAGAGGGAAATCTCCTCAATGGGTTGCTCAGATTCAACATTCAGCACGTCGTGAGCAGGATTGGGGAAAACTGAAAAAGATTGATTGATAATATCTTGCACACCCGTAATGCTTCCCTCGTATTCGATTTCGAAGCCATCGCCTTGGTTTTGTTCATCACTTTCGAACACGAGCACCAGCCGGCGTTTATCGAACGAAACGATGGTATCGGGCATCGAGCCGGTATAGGTGGCCAGCAGATTTTCTTCTGAAGGAGTTTGGTAGAAAATATAGAGGAAGTCGTGGCCCTCTTCGAGGTCGAACTTCGTGAAATGCAGATTGATAAAGGGACGGTTGAGGATGGTGATTCTGTACTGGCAGGCGGTAAGAGGCAGGTAGTCATCGTCGCCGCTGCCGTCGTCGAAAGTGCCGGAAAGAGCGCCGCTGTTGAGGTAGCTGACGCAGTACTGGGGCTGTTGGGCGCTATAGCTTGCAAAAAAGCGCAGACCGGCACCGGAGCCGTGGTAATGAACCATGATTTCAGCACAGTCCCAATTGACAGTCAGAGAGCCTGTTGTGTCGGTCAGGATGATAATGGGCTGCCAGCAGTTGTCGGGATTGATATAGAGGGTATCGTTCGCAGAGAGATCGTATCGGACTGAGAGTTGGATGCCACTGAGGTTAGGGACATCGGGTTGGATGTGCCATGTGTAATCGGAGGGGACATTGGCATTGAGGAAGGAGCCCGAGTGGGAGGTCAGCGTGGTGTCGCCAACGGCAGTTTGCGGAGTCGGATACGCATATTGGTTGGTGTCGGGGTAGGCGTTGATGATGAGTTCCTGGGCGAGGTTGAAGTGGGTGCCGGCGGTGTTGAGGTGTGTAGTGATGAAATAGCCGTCGTGGCTGCCGCCCCATCCGAAGTTAAAGTGGTAGTAGTAGGCGCTATCCACTATTTTATATCCGTCGCAGATGAAGCCGTGGCCGTTGGTGTCGGGCACGCTCCAGCCGGCATAGTAAAGCGGAAATTTTCTTTCCAAATGACTGATAATCAAACTGTCCCAATCGAGCGTGGTAGAGTCTCTGAACACGTATTGGGTTTCGGGCGAATATTTGAAGTAGGTGCGGAGGACGTAGGCGGCGCTGTGGTTGTACATGCCGGAGCCGTTGACCCCGTAGTGCATATCCACGCCCACGCCGCAGTGGTAGATCAGTTTTGAGATTTCGGTGTTGATGGAGGTGGGGTCGTCGCACATGGCGGAGAAGTCGTAGGTGGTGTTGCCGAAGTCGGCCGACTGGGGGCCGTAGTTCTCGTCGGTGTAGCTATAGGAGCCGGTGCCGGTGTGGGGCCAGCGGAAGTAGTACATGAGCTGACCCATGGCGGTGGCCACGCAGCCGGTGACGCAGCGGTTGTTGGGGCCGGCGTAGTCGCGGGGGCAGTAGTAGTTGTAGAACTCATCCTGGCTCCATCGCGAGTGGGTGAGAGGTCCGATGGACTCGCCGTTGCGGGGCAGGGCGCGCTGGCTGAGGATGTGGTTCCAGGCGGGGTGTTCGGTGCCTTCGGGCGATTGTTGCAGGGCTGCGATCTGGTCGGCGTAGCTGTCGAGCCACATCCGGGCGGGCGGGCAGACCTCGCTGTCGAGGTAGGGCTGTTGGTCGGAGAAGGCGAGGACGGGCGGGGTGCGTTTGTCGCCGGAAACCACGACATAGCTGTCGGTGGAGTTGAAGATATAGAGCAGGTTATGGCCGTCGCGGGAGGTGGTATGGGCGGCACGTGCCAGTTGGCGGTCTTGGCTTTGCAGGAAGGCAGCGGCGACGCTGGCGGCCTCTTCGGGGGTGACCGACTGTGCCCGCAGGGTGGGCAGCGACAGGGCCAGAACGAGGGTGCAGAGGAGGAATTGTTTCATAATGGGATGGGTATTGCGGTTTTTCAATTGTATGTTGTCAGCTTTCGGAAGATTGGGAACACTTTGGGAAATGGCGCGGCAAAGGTACGAAAATATTGGATATGGATTGCCATCTGCTGCAACAAAGCAGTTTTCTAATTATCTTCCCTTCACCACCTTCCGTACCGCCATCACATTCCCGTTGTTCACCAATTGGATAAGGTAAACGCCGGCTGGGTAATGCGACAGGTCGATTTGTAGAGACGCGCCATGGCACGTCTCTACGGTATGCAACAACCGTCCGTACACATCAAACACCCGCCATTCCATATTCTCCCATTGTCCATTGTTCATGGTACATTGTACATTGACCATTCCCGTGGTGGGGTTCGGGTAGAGGGTGAGGAGGCCGCCATTCCAATCTTCCACTGCCTCATCTGTATAGAAGAAACAATTTGTGGTATCTGAACACCCATTCAAGGTAATGATACAAGCATAATAGGTGTCAAGCATTGGCGGGTATAGGAAACCATCATAGGTTTCTCCCTCAATGGGTTCATAGTTCTCACAATACACCCACTGGTATTCTGCAGCTGGATCTGCGAATCCAATTTCCCAATAGCCATCGGTATCCCAGAGAGCATAATGAATCGTAGTCACGGTCAGGTGCAATGTAACCACTGAGTCGCAACCGTACTGATTTGAAAGTTGAAAATTGAAAACTGAAAGGTTGGGCGTGCCGACCTCGAAGGTGGTGTCGATATCGCCGTTCACGTAATGGTACGGCAGGTCGTGCTCGCAGAGGGTGATTTCGACAGTATCGTTCAGTGCGGAATAGTCGCAGAGGGTGGTGAAACAGATTTCATCGCTGTAGGCCGTGCCCACCTCGTTGGTGGCGTAGGCGCGGGCGTAGTAGGTGGTGTTGGGCGTGAGGTCGGGGATGATGCTGGTGAAGGCACCCATGCCGAGGGAGTCGGTGGTGTGCAGGTTGGCGATGGTCGGGTGCGGGGTGCTGCTCCAACAAACGCCGCGGGCGGTCACTTCCGCGCTGCCTTCGGCCGTAACCTCTCCGCTGAAAGTGGCGGTAGTGACGGCAATGTCGGTGGAGGTGGCCACAACGGTGGGGACATTGCCCAGGCAGGAGGCGAAGAAGTTGTAGATCTCATCGGTGAAATCCACATCCCGATACGGACCGTGGCACCACTCGTGCTCGCCGCCGTTCACCTTGATGAGGACGGTCTTCGTGCCGAAGGTGCCGTCGCCGTAGTAGAATTTCTCGAAAAGGCGGCCGTCGTCGCAGATGTCGGGGAAGATGGTGTGGATGGCGGTGTCGGAGCACTGGTTGTAGCGGCGCCAGAACGCGATGGTGGAATCCACGCCGAGTCCGACATTCACATTGACGATGTACTGGAAACTTCCGCTGTCGTAGGTCACGATGCTGTCGGCGGTGCCGTGGAGGTGCATCACGCTCACGTGGCCGACGGGCGTGTAGGAGGTGATCTCGTTGCCGATGGTGCCGCAAACGGGCGCGATGGCCTTGATGCGGTCGCCATGCTCAATCGCCATCCGGTGCGACATGAAGCCGCCCATCGAAACACCCGTGCAAAAAATATTGCTCTGGTCGATGTTGTAATGGGCGATGAGGCTGTCTAAGATGGCCATCATCAGGCCGGTGTCGTCCCGTCCCGCGCTGGCCACAATCGTATCCCCGTCCACCACGGCGCTCACGCCCGAGTGCCAAGCGTTCATCGTGAGGGTGGTGTCCATTGCGGTGAAGGTGTCGGGCAGCGCCTGCGGGGTGACGGTGATCCATCCCTGTTCGGCGGCGATGCGGTTGAAGTCAGCGTTGTACAAAACCTCGTACATGTTACCGCCCAGTCCGTGGAAGATAAAGACCACCGGTGTCGGTGTGCTGGCATCGTAAGTTTCCGGCACGTATTCCAGATACTGGCGGGTGGTGTCCTCCCAGCTGATGGTTTTGAGGGTTTGGGCAAAACAGGAGAGGCAGATGCAAATTGCCGTTAGAAATGCGATGGATTTTTTCATTGTAGAATCGTTGATTAAAAATTGTAGAGACGCGCCATGGCACGTCTCTACAATTTTAGGTTATTCTTTCACCGCCTTCCGTACCGCCATCACATTCCCGTTGTTGACCAATTGGATGAGGTAAACGCCGGTGGCGTAATGCGACAGGTCGATTTGAACGGTTTGTTCGCCGGCCGGTACGGTATGCAACAACCGTCCATATACATCATACACCCGTAATTCCATATTTTCCAATTGTCCATTGTTCATTGTAAATTGTACATTGACAATGTCGTTGGTCGGGTTGGGATAGAGGGTGAGGAGGTTGTTGTCGTAGGAGGGAATGCCATCGTGAATGGAGACATCCACGGAGGCTTCGGCTTCGCACGTACCGTTGGTGACGGTGACCGAGTAGGTGGTGGGTTCTTCGGGCGTGACGGTGATGGAGGATGTGGTTGCACCTGTGCTCCAGAGGTAAGTCCATTGTGGGTTGCTCGTCACCGAAAGGGTTGTGCTTTCTCCCAATAAAACATCTGTGTTACCGCTGATGCTGATAGAGGGCATTGTGAAGATGGTGAGGTGCAAGGTGGCCGTGCAGTCGTAACCTAATTCTGAGGTGTAAACGTGTTGGTAATCACCGCTTTGTGTATAGATTGTACCGAACCATTCGTACAGCTGGCATTCGCTCACGGTGGTGTCGGTATAGACCATTTCGCCGTTATACACGATGTTGGAGCGTGCACCGGTGTAAGTCTCGGAGCGACGCAGACAGGTTCCGTTCATCACCACCTCGATCTGGTAGAAGAGGGCGCCGTCCACATTGTCGTAGTCGGTGTAGGAGGTGAGGGTGGCGGGCAGGGTGGCAATCTCCTCCAAGTTGTTGTTGGCCGAGCCACGATAGAGCTTGTAGCTGGCGAACTCCATTCCTTCGTAATGCGTCCAGATGAGGTTCCATGTGTTGCCGATACCTTGGTTGATGGTGAGGTGGACGGTCTTGTGCAGCTCGCTCATCGGGGTTTCGCCCTGACAAACGTCCATCGCCGTTACCTTGTAGCGCCATGCGCGCACGGTCGGGTCGGCGGTGAGATCCTCGTAGGAGTTGCCTTGCGAGGCGGGCACGGTGGCCAGCAACTCATATACGTCGGCTTGGTCGTTCTCACGATAGATGCGGTAGTTCTGTACGTTGGTATTCTCAATCTCTTCCCACACAATCAGGTTGTGGCCGTTCTCGACTCCCACCATGCAGATGGCGGGCGTTTCGGGAATCAGCTCGCTGATGCCGAGGTGCTCCACCTCGGAGATGCTGTAGCAGCCGTTGATGTCGGTGAGTTCCACCCAGTAGTAGCCAGGTGTGGTGACCTCAATGGTGGGTGTGGTGGCACCGGTGGACCAGTTGAAGGAGGTGTAGTTGCCATCCACAGAGAGGGTTGCACTGCTGCTCTGGCAGGCAGTAATGATGCCGTCAACCACCAGCTGCGGCGTGGTAACGGGTGTCACATGGAAGGTGAGGGTTACCGTGCTGTCGCATCCGTAGGAAGATGAAAATTGAAAATTGAAAATTGAAAGTTCAGGAGTATTCTCATCAAAGGTGGTGTCAATCAGGCCGTTTGTATAGTGGTAAGGAAGATCGCCTTGGCAGATGGTTTCTTCGAGTTGGGTTTGGTAGGTGGGATAGATGGTGAGGTGGAGGGTGACGATGCTGTCGCAGCCTGCGGCGTTGCTGAATGTCTGCTGGTAGTCACCGCTTTCGTTGTAAGTTTGATTGTTCCAAACATAGCTGTCGCAGCTCTCGTCAGAAAATTCGTAGAAGGTGGAGGTGTGGATGGTAAGGTGAAGGGTGACAGTGCTGTCGCAGCCCTCGGCGTTGGTCAGCACCTGCTGGTAGTCACCGCTCTCCTCGTAAGTCTGATTGTTCCAAACATACTGGTAGCAGTTCTCTGCCTCAAACTCAAACTCGTTGGTGTGATGGATGGTGAGGTGGAGGGTGACGATGCTGTCGCAGCCGATGGAGGAGACGAACGTCTGTACCTTGTCGCCGCTGGTGGTGTAAGTCTCATTATTCCATTCATAGAGTTCGCAGGCTTCATCGCTGAATTCGGTGGTGATGACATCCACGATGGTTAAGCGCATAAAGACGGTGCTGTCGCAGCCGTGCGAGGTGAGGAGCGGAATGGGGATAGTGTCGTGTTCCGGCGTGTTCTCATCAATAATCACCCCTCTGTAAACGAACGGCAATGAACTGCGGCAGAGCATCATGGAATCCACGGTTTCGATGGAATGGTAGATGGTGAGGTGGAGGGTAGCGATGCTGTCGCAGCCTGTCTGCGCCTGCAAGGTCTGTTCATAATCTCCTGATTCATAATAGGTAATATCATTCCAAGTATAAGAATCGCAGGCAGTGGCGGAAAATTCGCTGTACTGTCTCGGATTCACCGTCAGGTTGAGTACCACGATGCTATCACAACCTTTTATTGTTTGGAGATAAGCCGTGGTGGTGGTTGAGGTGGTGTAGTTTTGACCGTTGAAGAAGCATGTTTCGCCTTCGCAGATGGTCGTGTCGATATTGAGGTTATACACGGGATTTACCTGGAGGTTGATATGGGCGATGTAGTCATTCATCCCTTGATTATAGATGAAAGTATCTCTGAACATACCGGCTTCTTCGGGGAAGACAAGATGGCCTTCGTAGTTGAAGCCGTCGCCCAGACAGATCTCATCGTTAATGGGCAGGATGTTGACGTCGCCGAACTCGTAGGCTCCGATGTCGATGCGCTGTTGTTTGATGCGCAGCGACCCGGCGAGGTCGTAGGTGGGCAGGTTGAGGGAGGTGTTGCTGGAGTTGCCCGCATTGATACAGGCCGAGCCGGCAGCGAGGTTGTAATCCACACTATCCTGTGTGCTGACACCGGCTTCGAGGGTGGGCCTCACGAAGTTGACATAGTTGACACTTTCTTCCTCCCCGTAGTTGGAGGCTTCCAGCGTGATGTTGGCGATGCCGTCCACTCCGCCTTCTACCGCGCAGTAGGAGTAGGTTGCTTCACCGTACAAGTTCCCGACCGTTTCTCTGGTCTTGTTGCCCCAGATGATGCAGTTGGTGTATTCGTTATTGGTGCTGTAGTTGTATATGCCGCCTCTGACATTGGTGTTGCTGCTGGAAGTGGATGTCGCCTTGTTGTTGACAATGTTACAGTTGACAAAACGTGCATTGCTTTGGGCGCATACACCGGCTGCACTGTTGTAGGAGGTTCTTGTTGTACTGTTGTTAGCGATATTTACATTCACAAATAACCCATTGTAAGCATACAGGCCGCCTCCGTTGTTGTTGATGATAGAAGTGTTGATAATCCGTACGTTAGAGCCATCGCTATAAACACCGTAATCGTAGGTTCCGTTGTCGGAGATGAGACAGCCTTCGGCCTTGCCATTGTAAATGCGCAGACCACTGTAGGTGTTCTGTCCCATCGTGCTGTTGGAAATTGTGCCGGTGGAGGAGAAGTAGATGCCGTATTTGTTGTTTTCGACTAAGCTGTTCGATACGTTGGTATTGCCTTCACAGTAAAGTCCGTAGTCGGTGTTGTTGGAAAACACGCAGTGGTCGAAGTTGCAGCTGGTGGCATACACACCACGGCGGTAATTTTCGTCGAAGGTGCAGTTGATGAGGTCGGTATTGGCATAGAGGTACGCCCCGGCATATCCAGAGCTTTCCGACACAAAGCCGTGCTGGAATGTCAGACCGTCGAAGAGGCTTATCCCGCTTCGGAATGAGTTCTCAACCGCCTCTGGAATGACTGGATTGCAGTCGCTACAGGTGAAATTGATGGCAAAGCCAGATCTGTTGACAGAACTACCCGAGGTGAAACTCAATAGGATTGTACTGGAAGAGGATGTAAGGGAAATGGACCCCGAACCATAGTAGGTCGCCAGCAATGTCATATCGTTATAATCGTAAATGTTCAAGTAGTCAGTAGAACCTTCAGTTTGATAAGTGCCGTTTAAGGTGATGGTGCTGTTCGGACTGAAGGAACGGAGAATGATTTGTCCGTTGCAATTGTTGCTGTAGTTGCTGGTTTCACCGCCATTGTCGTAGATGGTTCCGGAGCAGGCGGTGATGTCGGTGATGCCCGATGTGGGCATCAGGATGGTCCCAGGTTCTGTCATGTAGGTAGTGGGGACTACAGCCACAAACGGACAGCTCTTGTCAAGCACACGGTAAGCAGAGTCGCCATCGATGATGGTGGCGTGTTCGTCGAAGTTACGCTGGGAGAGGTCGTAATCGTAGGGCTCTATGCCCTCGAAACCGCCATATACCGCCACTTTGGGTTGCACGATGAGGGGACGGCCGGGCGTGTAGGTGCCTTCTGCCACCCAAACCACGGCAGGTGGATTGCTGACCATTGCCACATCCATTGCATACTGCAGGTCGGTGGTAGCGTTGTCCCAAGAGGAGCCGTCCTGACTGCCCGCGCCCGTGGTGGTTACATATATTATATTGCTGGGTGTTTCGGGGTGAATCGGGAAGGATATGGGAAGGCCGGATTCGAAGACTCCGATGTCGGCACGCTCCTGCTGGATACGGTCATTGCCGTTAAGGTCGGTAGCGATGTCGCTCACATAAGTGTTGCTGCCCATATCCGCACAGATGGAGCCAGGTTGCAGGGTCCAGTCGCCGATGGCGTTGCTGACGTCCACGCCTGCTTCGAGGGTGGGGTTGGTGAAGTGCGGGTATCCCACACCTGTGCCGGTGTTGTCAGGCTCCAAGGTAATGGCACCGCTGTAGCCGCCCTGCACCGCCGAATTTTGCATGGCGAAGAAATAGTTACCGTTCTTGCCCAACTGGTTGTGGGTGGCGCCCACGCGGTTGCCCCACACAATGCTGTTTTGTACTGTGCAGTTAGTAGAACTGGTAAACAGGCCGCCGCCGTCGGTGACGGCCGAGTTGCGTACGATGTCGCAGGCGACGAATAGGACATTGTTATTGTAGGTGAACGCACCACCGCCGTAGCTGCCGGCCGCATTGTTGCCAATCAGACACTGGGTGAATCTTGGGGTCCCGTATCTATTGACAAACACGCCACCGCCATTCGCTCGGGCGGTGTTGTTGCTGATGATACAGTTGGACACTTGCGAGGCGGTGTTACTATAGATACCGCCGCCGTTAGCCGCACTGTTGAGCGTGATGGTGTTGTTGCTGATGAGGCTGTTCTGGTAGTCGTAGATACCACCACCATATACATTCCAGTTGTCACCAGTGCCTTCATATACTGCCGTATTGCGGTAGATGTTGCAATGGTCGATGACACCGTTGTTGGTGTAAACGCCCACACCATACACATTATATCCGGAACCCGTGCCCGACAGGTCGATCCGGTTGTTGTAAATCTCGCAGTTGGTGAGGGTGCCGCCGTTGTTATAGACGGCCACACCGCTGCGGGTGATGTCGGAGGTTTCGCCCGAGATGGCCGCATTGTTGCTGGTGATTTTGCAGTTATTGAGGGTGCAATATTGGCGGATGTAGGCCGCGCCGCCTTCGCCTTCATTGTTCACCGTACCTCCCGTGATGGTGAAGCCGTCGAACAGGGTGGCGGTGGCCTCTGTGAAGTCAGCACTCTGGTACAGCACGCGCCGTGCGTTGGAGCCGTTCAGGTAGGTGGCGTCCATGTTGTTCTGGGTGCGGTTGTTGATGTCGTAGTCCGCGGGCTCGTTGCCGACAAAACCGCCGTATGCGTGTACATTGGGCTTGATTTCAAAACTGTTGGTGGCCGAAGTGTTGCCGGTGTAGTTGCCTTTCTTCACATAGAGGTAGGGGGTGCGGTCGGTGAAATAGACGCAGGTGTCCATGGCCTCCTGCAACTGCATGGCATTGGCCCATGAGGTGCCGTCGTGCGAGCCGGAGCCGGTGGTGGTGACGAAGATAATCTTGCGTACATTCACGTGCAGCATCACCAAACTGTCACACTCATCGTTGATCCACCAGCGGTGCGCGTAGATGCCGGGTTCGGTGATGGGCGTGCCGTAGAAATCGTAGGTGCTTCCCTCAATGATGGAAACCTCCACATCGCGGCGCAGGGCGCAACTGGTGCTTTTGCAGAAACGCATATTGTTGCGGTAGTTGTTGTTGCTAATGTTTCGAATACTGCTGGGATTTTCTACGTCAATGAAATAATTGCATCTCCCGTATTTAGCCATAGGAGACCCACTGGTATAGTAGGAGGTGGAAGAGTATGACCCGTTGTCAGTGCCGCTGTTGTTCAGGAAAGCCACCACTATATTGGAGGTGCCGTCCCACAGGAACGGGGAACTGAAAGCAATGGTGATCCATTCTCCATCCAATGTCACTTCCCCGCTGAAAACCTCCTGCATATCGGCAACGGGAATAAATGAGTTATAATAGAAATCGTTCAAGAGTGTGTTTCCCATCCATACACTTACGGGTGATTTCGTTTGATGTGTTCCGCTATATTGGAAGGACAAGGACTGTATGTTGTCGCCGGCAGCCAGACCTTGGTCAGCCAGTTCGGCGGCAGTGTAAATCTGTTGTGTGTAAGTGTATTTCAAATTATAGTCATAACAACCGCTGCAATCGGGGGAATCGTAATAGCCAGATGCATATCCCATGGGAAAAGTATGATCGTCTGAGGTGGTTGTACTTGCGCCTTCGCCCATCTGCACGCAATCGAAGTCTCCCACCATAATCAACAGCTTCATCCACTCGCTGGTCTCGCCGCCGCCACAATCGGCCTGTACGTAGAAATCATAATACCCGCTGGCCAATTGTGTGAGGATGAGTCTCGGATTGCCGTTGATGGTTCTTTGTGTGCCGGTACCCCGCTCGAAGCCCGCTGGCCCATACTCCACATTCCATGTGGTTTCCTGGTAGCCGGGCATCCACTCCACCTGCACACTGTGGCGGTTCAGGGAGGTGTAAGTCAGATGCGAGGGGTCGGGACAGTTCTCCTGACGGCAAAAGCGAATTAGCGGTCGGCTGTTGTCCCGATGATAATCGTCAGGAAGGATCATCGGATTGGGATCCATCGGGTTACAATACAGAAGTCTGCTGTCGGATTCAGAAGAGGTATAAACTGTACGTGGACTAACGGAGGCATTATTAGAAGAAATAGAATGTTCTAAATCAGCAATAGCAATCACCACATTGCTGTGACCGTCCCATACAAACGGATTGTCGAATTCGAACTTTTCCCATCTAGTTTCTTTAATATCGTAAACGGTCTGTTTGTATGTGAACACGTTGGTCATAGCAGAGAGGGGCAACCAACCGTTGGTGTTGAAATTCGCCTCGTTGGTGTGTCCCATATAAATCGCGCTGCTATGGGTCAATGTTACCTCAGCAAAATAGTTCCCATTGTATGTATAAGTACGTTGTAGGGAGAAGGCGGTCAAGACATCACCGGCAACCAGTCCGGAAGCCGACAGCTCGGCAGCGGTGTATATCTGCTCTGACCAGTCATGGGCGTAAGAAGACGGGCCTGAATTATAAGGTATGCCCTCGTCGAAGCACACCATCACTCTTTCGGTCTTGAAGGTTACGGGGCCCACCATTTTGGAGATGCCACCCGAGCAGGTGTAGCGGAGGTAGGCATCGTACTCGGTGTCGGCAGTCAGTCCGCCGATGGATAGTGAAGTGGTATTGGACGGAACCATAGTACCCGTGCCGGGTGTGAAGCCGTGCGGCCCGTACTCCACCCGCCAGTTGAAATTGAAGTCAGCATATTCCTCCGGGTTGAGCATATTCCACGCAAACTCTGCCGTGGCAAAGGTTTGGTCGGTGCAGGCAAAACCATAGACGGGCGGCATGCAGTCTAATTCCGACACACGCAGCAGCAGCTCGTTCTGAATCGTGCATCTTCCTCTATTGGGAACCAGAGTAAGTGCTCCTGTGGTGGACATTGCTGGTGCTGTAGGGGTGTTGTCCTCCACGGTCATTAGCAAGTTGCCATCGGTACCCACCCCGTCATACACATAAATCCGGTATCGGTTGGAGGAATTGTTGTTATAGGCGATTTTTTCCAAAAGTAGTTGTGTGCCTTCTGTTTGCGGATAAAGAATGAGGGTGTCTCCAACCCACATCCAATCCGTGCTTGCACCGCAGGTATAATTTTCATTGTAACTATAACAGTGTGAGATGTCAAGGCTTTCCGAAACAGTCATTGTGGACCTTCCTTCGGTGCTGAACAAATATCGATGGACATCAGAAGTGTTCGGACGGCAGAAGATAACCCCATTGTTGCTGGGATAATAAAGGGTGTCAGCCCCTTCGGGAATCAAACTGCCTACAGCGTAATATTCTCCACCGTAGCCCCATCCCCAGTTGAAATGGAAGTAGTCGTTGGCATCATAACCATCGCACACGAAAGCATGGGCAGCTCCCTGTAAGTTAAACGTTGATCCATCGTAATAAATAGGGTTATGGGCATCCAATTCGTTCTTGAGCATAGCTTTCCATGCATCATCATCATAATAGATGGTGGTGTTGTAGGTATTAATAATGATACCAAGACTCTTATAGTCTCTCAAGGCCATCTCTGCATTGTATCCGAAATAGTTGATCAAGGCCGCACGAGTGTTAATTTGTCCAGCTGCACTTCCGTCTGGACCGTAGATCATGTTCACGGCCACGCCGCAATCGCGCATCAAGGTAGCCACCGCATTCACTTGTTCGGGGGTGCTGTTTTCGTCAAGCTCGTCGGGCATAAGGTCGTAGCGGTAGATGGTGTTGCCAAAATCGGCCGACTGCATGCCATACTCGTCTTCGTAATTGTATCGGTGTGTGCCGAGCCCTTGTGAAGGCCATTGGTGGTAGTTGATAATCTGCGCAATGGCAGTGGCCACGCAGCCGGTGGGCACACGTCCACCCAAATAGGGGTCAATCGAGGCATCTTCGGGACAGAGGGCATTGTAGTAAGGCCACTGGTTCCACGTGGTGGTGAGCAGCGGAGACACAGCGCGGGTATTGCCGCTGCGCACAGGTTCGCGACCCTCCACCAGTTCCGTCCATTCCGTGCTCACCTTAGCCGGTGCAGAAAGGTGATGCTCCTTCACAATAGCAATCTGGTCGGCATAGCCCTGCAGCCATGCGGCGCAGTTGGCGGGGATGTTCTGCGGGTTGAAACTCCCAGTGGTGGAATAGCCCAGCACGGGTGTCACCGCATCGTCGGCCGCCACAATGACGAAGCCGCCGCCCACGTTATAGACATAGAACAGCGCGTCGCTGCGGTCGTTGCTCTTGGTGTAGGCCAGCGTGCATTCGGTGCTGCGTGTCACCGCCGGCATCTGCCGCATCATAAAGTGAAGGGCTACCGTGCTGGCTTGCTCAGGCTCCACAGGGTTGGCCATCACAACAACGGCGCAAATAATCATGGCGAAAAGGGTCGTGATTTTTTTCATAAATTTTTTGTATTTGATGGATATCTTGTTGACATTGTAGAGACGCGCCATGGCACGTCTCTACAATGGTTTCAGGTATTGTTATGGGGGTAAAGATTACCATTCCAAATATTCCCATTCAGCAGCAGGAACGCTGAGATGGAAACTGAGGGCTTGTCCGTTGACCAAAGTGCCGTTCAGCTTGTAGGTAAAGAGATCTTCGGTTTTGGTAATGGTCAGTGTTCCGCTGGTGAAAATTCCCGACGGGTATTCCTCATTGCCAATCCAACCGCTGACACCCGTGTCGTGGTGATAGTCTTGCCCCACGCCGTAGGTGTCATCATAGTTGTGGACATTGAAATAGTAATCGGAGGTGAACTCGGTAAGGTTGTAAGTTCCGTTCATACTGCCCGGTTCCACATCGGCAATGATGGAATAGAGGGGATTTTCTTCCGCATCGAGTTCGGTGGTCTGTGCATCTGCATAGCCTCGTCCGTTTTGGTCAATGCCGAGTTTGCTTTGCAAATGGTAGGTGGTTCCGTTGATGATTAAAGTGTTGGCTTCGGCCTCAGTGGGTGTTGGGTCGGGTGTGGGCTCGGGTTTTTCAATGGGTTCGTCTTTTTTACAACCAGCAAAAAATAAAGAGATCATGGTTGCAAACACTAACAATTTTCTTGTTTTCATACTTTTTATTTTGATGAATATTAAAAGAATTAGATTATTTTTCGGGGTGCAAAGATACAATTAAATTGTTGAATTATAGCACATATATAAAAAATGTTAGTTGTCAGGCATTAATCTTATTTTGAGGAATATTATCATTTGATTTTTTTGTAATTTTGCAGCCGCAAAAGAAAGGGGTGCCGCAAGGCTGAGATCACACCCAATGAACCTGATTCGGATAATGCCGACGTAGGGAGATTTAGCGCGATTTTCGTTTCCCCCTTTCAATATTTATTTATTAACCAAAATAATATTGAGAAGGATGAAAAAAATGAATTTGAAAAGCAAGACACTGATTTTGATGTCTTTATTCATGCTGACGGGCCTCCGGCTCTTCGCACAGGACGCACCTGCCGACACCACGCCCACGGTGCTGCCGGAAGTGCAGATTTTGTGGTGGGTTCAGCCCGAACAAAAGGAGGCTGCCTTTTCCGTCTCTTCCCTCAACAAAGAAGAGATTAAAACTCACATCGGCAATGGTAGTGTCAACAACATTTTCGACCGTATCCCATCGATGATCACCACCTCCGACGCCGGTACCGGTATCGGTTACAACTACATGCGTATCCGTGGTATCGACCAGACCCGTATCAACGTCACCGTGAACGGGGTGGCACTCAACGATGCAGAGTCGCAGGGCTCATGGTTCGTCAACTTGCCCGACTTTGGTTCGAAGGTGCAGCATTTGGATGTGCAGCGCGGAGCGGGAACCTCCAACAACGGTGCCGCCGCTTTCGGAGCCAGCATGAACTTCTACACTCTCTTCCCCTCCACCAAACCATACGCTGAAATCAGCAGTTCGGCAGGCTCGTTCTACACCTTCCGCAACTCCATCAGCGTCGGTACGGGACTTATCAAAAAACGCTTCTCTGCCGACGTGGCCTACTCGAACGTGATGAGTCGCGGCTACATCGAGAACGCCTCAGCCCGTCTCCACTCGCTATTCTTCACCGCCAACTATATTCTTTTGAATGAAAAGAAAAACAAGGATTATGGTCGTCTCCAGTTCAACTTGCTGTACGGCAACGAGAAAACGGGGCTGGCGTGGAATGGTGTGCCCTCTGACATGCTTGCCACCGACCGGCGCTACAACAGCTGCGGCCTTTATACCGATGATAATGGCAATGTTCAGCATTACGACAACGAGACCGACAACTACCAGCAAACCCACTACCAGCTTCATTATATGCTGAACCGCGCCGCTGGCTCACGCGGTTTTATCGATTTCAAAGCATCCCTCCACCTTACTCGCGGTATCGGCTATTATGAAGAGTATAAAGAAGATAAGAAGTTCAAGAAATATAATCTCCAATCTATTTTAGGAGACTCTACCGCCAACTATGTTTCAGATTTCGTGACCCGCAAATGGCTCGACAACTACTTCTATGGAGGTGCCTTCAACTTGAAACACACCATACGGGGAGGTGCTACTGCAACCAAACGTCACACTTACACTTGGATGGTCGGTGGTGCCGCCAACCGCTACGACGGAAAGCATTACGGCTCTCTCGAATGGATGCAGTATAACTATGGAGTGGATAAATCATGGCACTGGTACGATGGTACCGGCAGCAAACAGCAGTACAATCTCTATGGCAAGTTCATCTATAATTTGGGTTTCGACACGGAGAAGATTTTGGGCGGCCTTAACACCTATGCCGACCTGCAGGTGCGGGGCATCCGCTACGACATCACCGGCATCAACTCCGACCTGATGGATATAACCCAGAATCATAAATGGATATTCGTCAATCCTAAGGTGGGTGTGGATTTCAATTGGAATAAGAGAGAGTCCAAATGGAACCATGACCTCTATTTCGCCTTTTCTACCGCCAACCGCGAGCCCACCCGTGCCGACCTCACCGATGCCGACAAGGTTCAGCGCCCCAAACCGGAGACCATGTACGACTTTGAGTTGGGTTACCTGCTGCACGGGCCGAAATACGACTTTTCTGCCAACGCCTATTTCATGTACTATATCGACCAGCTGGTGCTGACTGGCGAAATCAACGCGGTGGGCGCTGCCATTATGACCAATGCCGACCGCAGCTACCGTACAGGTATTGAGCTGGTGTCCTCCTACCGTCCTGTAAAATGGTTCGCATGGGAAATCAACGGTACCTTCTCGCTGAACAAGATTTTGGACTATACCGAGTATGTGGACGATTGGGATAATGGTGGACAGATTGCCAATTATCTGGGCACCACCAACATCTCATTCTCGCCCAGCATCGTGGCCAACAACGAGTTTGTGTTCACGCCGGTGAAGAATTTCGACATCTCTTTCATCACCAAATTCGTCAGCCGCCAGTACATCGACAACTCTGCCCGCAAGGAGTACTCGATAGATCCTTACTGCGTGAACAATTTGCAGTTGAGCTATACCATCAACACGAAGCCGATTCCTGAAATCGGACTCTTCTTCCAGGTCAACAACATCTTCAATGCGAAATACGAAAGCAACGCATGGTTGTATCGCTACTATTATGGTGGCGAGGAGTGTCGCGATGATGGTTATTTCCCGCAAGCCGGCATCAACTTCATGGGCGGCGTGAAGCTGAAATGGTAAGGGAAGTTGAAAACTGAAAATTGAAAACTGAAATTTGAAATGAGAAATTGAGGAGAATTCCAGATGGTTGAAAACAAAAAAGGCACTCTGTTCAGAGTGCCTTTTTTTATGCTAAAGGAAAAGATTATTTCACATAGTAGGTCAAACGCATGGTGATGCTGACGCGCTTGCTCTTTGACCAGGTGTTGTAGGCACCGCCCCATGAGTAGTCCTCATCGTTGGAGTTGGGGGAGGTGATTTGGAACACGCCCATGTTGCTGGTCTTCAAGCCTGCCAGTTTGCCGCCGGCGGCTTTCACGATCGTTTCAGCCCGGTTCTTGGCATCTTTGGTGGCATTTTCCAACATCTCGATTTTCAAATCGGCCAGCTTGGTATAGTAGTAACTCGGGTCGTTGATGTCAATGTTGATGTCTTCACCCATCAGTTCGGCCAAATCCAGATCTTCCAATTTTTGGATGTCTTTGGTCTCAATATGAACCACTTGCGTGAAGCGATAGCCTTTGAATTCGTAATAACTGCGTTGTGCCACGCGGTCATACACGTACTCTTCTTCTCTGTTGGCCGAAACCGTTTTGAAGGTAACATCCTTCATGTCGATGCCTTTGTCGATGAGGAATTTTTTCACCTTGTCGCTTTCGACTTTAATGGCTGCGTAACCCGCTTTCATGTCGGGGTTGAGGATGGAAAAACTGAAACTCTGCGTCATCAGGTCAGATTCGAAGTCCTTTTCTGACATTCCGACGACAGAAATGGTGCGAACAGGGGCTTTGGCCTTGAAGAAAGAGAGGCCCACTGCAAGTGCTCCGCCTACAAAACAGAGGCCGACGATGCACGCGATGATGATTTTGTGTGTGTTTGACATGGGATTAACGTTTTAAATTTTAAATGAAAACGCAAAGGAATTTCTGAAATTGTATCAAAATGAAAATTTATTTCACCCCATTTTCTTCCTTCCATTTTTGGAAAAATTCTGGAGTTTGAAGCACCAGGTTGCGGTCGCGGTCGATGAAAACCTGCACCGAGTGCCCAGTTGCCGCCAACTGATTGGTTTCCAGATCAAAAACTTCGTAGTCGAAGACAATCTTGGCGGCGTCGGTCGGACGGAAAGTGATGACAACCCGTGCCTGATGCTGGTACTGGAGAGGCTGTTTGTAGTTGAGTTTCAGCTCCACCAGCGGGGCGTAGTAGCCGTGGTCGTAAATCCGCAAATATTCCAGGTGGTACTTCCTGCCAAACTCTTCGCGGGCATCCTCGAAATACTGCACATAGGAGCCGTGCCACACGATGGACATGGAGTCCACTTCTGAGAAGCGGATGTCGATGATTTTTTCGGCAGAAAGTACGGGTTCTTTCATATCTTATTGTGTGATAAATACTTTCATAGAGCATGTGGCCACCAGCTGCTCTTCGCACGTCACCGTAGCATCCACCACTAAGGCACTGCCAACGCCGGCCACCACGTGGATAGTGGTGACAAGAGTTTGTCCCACCTTGGGCAGGAAGTGAAGTTGGAACTGGTTGATGCCGCCGATGACTCCGATGGGCACGTTGACTCCTCCAGCGCAAAATCCTACGCGGGCGGCACTGGTCTGCGCGATATTCTCCATCAGTCCGGTCTCGCGAAGCCGTCCGTTCTCCACGAAAATGTTGTCGGGACGGATCAGCAAGTCGGTGACAAAAACATTGTCTTCACTTTTTAATATATTGTCTATCATTACGATAGGCGGTCTTTGCGGAATGTAGTCTTGCGCGTGGATGGGAAAGTTGGGCATAGTGTTTTATTTTTGACGGAAATAGATTTCGATGGGAACGCCGTGGAAATCCCACTGTTCGCGGATGCGGTTTTCGAGGTAGCGTTTGTACGATTCGCGCACGTACTGGGGCAGGTTGCAGAAGAAGGCGAACGAGGGGACGGCGGTGGGGAGCTGTGTCACAAACTTGATGCGGATCATCTTGTCGCGGTTGATGGGCGGCGGAGTTTTCTGGATGATGGGCAGCAGGTAGTCGTTGAGCTCGGAGGTGGGGATGCGACGCTGGCGGTTTTTATGCACCTCCACAGCGGTCTCTAACACCTTGTAAATGCGCTGTTTGTTGATGACCGAGGTGAAGATGATGGGCACGTCGTCGAACGGCTCGATACGTTTGCGCACCAGCTCTTCGTATTCTTTATGGGTGTGATTGTCTTTTTCGATGAGGTCCCACTTGTTCATCACCACCACGATGCCTTTTTTGTTGCGGGCACAAAGACTGAAGATGTTGAGGTCTTGTGCGTCGAATCCGGTGGAGGCATCGCACATGAGGATGCACACGTCGCTGCTTTCGATGGCACGGATGGCGCGCATCACGGAGTAGAACTCAAGGTTCTCTTCCACCTTTTTCTTTTTGCGCAGACCGGCGGTGTCCACCAAGTAGAAGTCGAAGCCGAAGCCGGAGTAGCGGGTGAAGATAGAGTCGCGGGTGGTGCCGGCGAGGGGGGTCACGATATGGCGATCTTCACCGAGGAAAGTATTGATAATGGAGGATTTACCCACGTTGGGTTTGCCCACCACGGTAATCTTCGGCAGCTCGTCGATGATGTGGTCCTCTTCGTGGGTGAAGTGTTGCACCACGGCATCGAGCAGGTCGCCGGTGCCGCTGCCCGACACGGCGGAGATGGGGAAAATCTCATCCACGCCGAGGGCGTAAAATTCGGTATAGTCGAAAAAGTTGGAGGGACTGTCGATTTTGTTGACGGCCAGATAGAAAGGCTTCTTGGAGCGGCGCAGGATGGAGGCGATCTCCTCGTCCAACGGCGAGAGGCCTTCGCGGCCGTCCACCACCAGCACAATCACATCCGACTCGTCGATGGCCAAAGCGGCCTGCTTGCGGATCTCTGCCTCGAAAATGTCGGAGGAACCCACCACGTAGCCGCCAGTGTCGATGACCGAAAACTCGTAGCCGTTCCAGTCGGACTTGCCGTAGTTGCGGTCGCGGGTCACACCGGCAATGCTGTCCACGATGGCCTCGCGGCTCTGGGTGAGACGGTTGAAAAGGGTTGATTTGCCGACATTCGGTCGTCCGACCAGGGATAATATATTGCTCATGTTGGTTCCAATTTTCAGGTTTTCACGTAGAGACGTGATGCATCGCGTCTCTACAATATTATGTTACAATACGTTGGCCAATTGTTCTTTCAATTTCTCCACCTCGTCTTTCATCCGCACCACAATTTGCTGGATATTGAAATCGCAGGCCTTGGAGCCGATGGTGTTGACCTCGCGGCCCATCTCCTGCACGATGAAACCGAGTTTTTTGCCCTGTGAGTTGGGCTCGTTCATGGTTTGCAGGAAGTAGTTGCAGTGTTTGCGCAGGCGCACTTTTTCTTCGGTGATGTCGAGTTTTTCGATGTAGAAAATCATCTCCTGCTCGAGGCGGTTGGGGTCGTACTGGCCTTTCTGTTTGAGATCTTCTAATCCTTTAATAAACTTTTCTCTCTGATTGACAATGCGTTGTGTTTCAAAGGGCGTAATCTCATCAATCATGGCATCGATGAGGCGCACGCGCTTGTCGAAGTCGGTGGCCAGCACCTTACCCTCTTGGGTGCGGAAGTCGTCGCAGTGGTCGCAGGCCGCGGCGATGGCCTCCGAGACTTGCTGCCAGAGTTCGTCGCTCAGTTCCTCCTTCGGGGTGGTGATGACATCGGGCAGGCGCAGCATCTGCACGAAAATGTCGCTCTCCACAGGGTTCTGCAAGTTGAACGAAAGCTTGACCAGTTCGTTGTAGTAGGCGCGGGCCAGTTCGGTGTTGATGCTGATGGTGGGAGTGTCGTTTTTCTCCACGTAGAGCGAAAAATCGATTTTCCCACGCTCTAACTTCTGTGCGATGAGCGATCGGATTTCATGTTCTTTGTCGCGGAAGATGGGAGCGATGCGGGTGTTTAGGTCCAGCTGTTTGCTATTCAAAGTTCTGATTTCCACAACAATACTTTTGGCAGAGGCGTTAATATTCGCATTGCCGAAGCCAGTCATTGATTTAATCATAATGGCAATTTTTTATGAAATAATCTACAAACCCCAATTTAGGAATTTCGGCTGCAAAGATACGACAAAAAGCGGTGATTTGCTTCAAATATTTTTGAAACTTACATTTTGTCCTTTTGCAAATCCATCACCACATCAGCTTCGCCGTCCGGCTCGTCGGTAAAGTGCAGGTTGGCAGGTACCGCCGCACAATGCGCCGCAATGTCAAGAAGGTCGCTGTTGCGGTCGGTGGCCGTCACCTGCAAATCTTTCTTCACCAACGCCACCAACAAGGCGAATTCGCCCTGCCCGCAGTTGCGCACCAGCAGGGTGCCGCTATCCGGCAATTCCGCAATGCGTCGCTCCCACTCCTCAAAGTGCTTCATCTGCGCCCGCGCATGACGCGCCACCTCCGTGCCTTTGTACAGGTAGTTGGATTTTACTAAATATCGGAAATAGTCAACGGTCTCCACATCTTTGCAAATATTCTGATATTCAGAAATATACATCTTTCTGAAGGCGCGGGCGGTCTCCAACAGGGTGTCGTGCTGCCGCAAGGCATGGTCGGGCGCAATACGCGGCAATACGCTCACCGTGACCTTCCCCTTCCGCAAGATGAACTCGTTTTTCGGGAAAACATGCCCGATGCCGTGGTTCACAATCGGCACGATGTCTAAGCCCAGCTTGTTGGCCAACCAGAATGCCCCCTGGTGGAATCGCAAAATGGAACAGTCGGCCGAGCGGGTGCCTTCCGGAAATACCAGCACCGAATATCCCTGATTGACAAGAGCTTCCAACTTTGAGAGGTTCTCCTCAATGCCGTCAGCAATGGGCAGAAAGTCGGCATAACGAATGATCCAGCGGTAGAAGGGACAGTTCCACACCCACTTGTTGGTCAGCACCACAATCTTGGGCGACAGCATCAGCGTATAAAGCAGGTCGAGGTGCGCCTGGTGGTTGGCGATGATGACCGCCGGTTTTTCGAACGTTTCGCCCGCCGGGTTGCGCACCTCGCATTTCACCTCAAACATCCACTGCGCCAGCTTCCGCAAGATGCGGGTGAGCATCCGATGGAAATGCGCCTTCACCCGCGGGCTGCGCGGGAACAACAGGCGGCAGGTGAACGCCCACGCACTCAGGAAGAGCGAGATCAGGAAGAAAATCAGGAAGGCTGTCCACGTTTTCAGCAGGTTCCTCAGCGTGACGGGGGTGGGACGTAATTTTCCTTTTACAGAAGTTAACCACCTGAAAATCAACGGCGGGAAGATGTAGGCCATCATCACTACCGACACCATTCCGATGATGGTAACCTCGGCCAACGACCGCATGGCGGGATGCTTGGCAAAAATCAACATGCCGATGCCGATGAACATGATAGTGGACGACAGGATGATGGAGTTTTTGAACTGTGCCAGCATCTTCTTGCCCGTGCGGTATTCGTACATCACGCCTTCGGTCACAAAAATGGCATAGTCGTCGCCCTGTCCGAAGATGAACGTGGCCAGTATAATGTTGACAATGTTGAACTTAAGGTCGAAAAGTCCCATGATGCCCAAAATCCAAATCCACGCTACGGTCAGCGGCACAAAGGCGGAAAGGGCGATTTCAATTCTTCCAAAAGAGAACAGCAGAAAGACAAATACGATGAATCCGCAGATATATAATACATAGTCGAAATCACCCGAAAGGGCATTCACCATCCGCTGGATGACCGAGGTTTCGGCGAAGGCGAAAACATGGTCATCGATGTGGTTGAGCTTTTCTTCCACCACATCATGTTTCTCTTTTTTTATTGTTAAAATATTATAAACTAATGATTTATCATTATCAAAAACCACATAACTCGAAGCCACATTCTGGGTGATGGGCGCAAAATAGTTCAGATTTTGAGGCTGATATTCCTTTTCTATTATCTCATAAAAATCGTTAAACGGCTGCCATCCCGTGCTGGCCTCGGCGGCTTTGAAACGGAGAAGGAACGTATCGCGGCGATTTTCCCAAAAGGCATTCCATCTGTCAATGCGCTCTTTTTGCATTTTTTGGGAAGGAATAAAGACGCTGATGCCGGCGGATTTCTGTACCAACGAGTCGCGAACCATCCCTTCCAGCACGGGCGCGGCCTTCTCGAAATTGCGCAGTGCCGCCTCGGGTGTTTCACCCTCCGCCACGCAAAAAACGGTCTGCACCGTTGTGTCGGCCTCGGCCACCAACTTGCCGAACGCCTCCTGCTGCTCCTCGGTCATGTAGTTGATTTTGTGCATGTCGGTCTCGAACGAGGTCTTGAAACTGAAGACGAAAAAGAGGCCGGTGAGCAGAATCACCAGAACGATGAGCCACGGGTGCTTTTCGGGGTGGAACTCGGCGACACGGCGGAACGAAAGCTCTCCTAACTTCCAGTTACTGGGGCGTTTGCCCATGAAATGAGGCAGGAAGATGAGCACAAACAGGATGGTGCCCACCAGTAGCAACGCCGCAAACAAGCCGAGGTCGCGCATGGCATCCGAACTGATGAACATCAGACTCAAAAAGGCACCCACCGTGGTGATATTGCCAATGAGTAGAGGTGTAACCACCTCACGGATAATAAGTTCCTTATTTTCTGTTCTTTTAAAATGCGAGAGGAAATGGATGGGATAATTGACGGCAATGCCGATGATGATGGAGGCCACCCCGACGGCTACGAGCGATATGGGGTTTTTGATCCAAGCAATTAGTCCCAATGCTAATAGTCCGCCGAATGTTATTGTGCAGAGTATCAGTAGGATGCTCTTGAAGTTGCGATAATAGTAGATGAGCAGGGCAATGATGAAGATGAGCGACAGCAGGATGGCGATGAAGCTGTCGCGCTTGATTTGCTGCGAGTTGGTTTGCGACACCAGCGAGGCCCCGAAGACAGTCACCTCCACTTTGCCCTTGAACTGCACCTTCACCTCGTCCACCGACTGGTGGATTTGCTCGATGAGCTTGGGGTTGTTCTGCGTTTCGCTGATGGGGAATTTGGAGGTCACCACCACAATGGCTTCGGTGCCCTCTTTATTAAAGATGTAGCCGTCCTGTTCGTGGTACTGGTCGTTGGGACGGAAGCCTTCGAGTTTCTGAAGCACCGGTGCGGAGAAGAAGAGCGGGTCGGTCATGACCACATCGGCGGTCATGGAGTTGTAGATAAACTGGTCGTTAATTAGTTGTTCCTCAATACTTTCTGTGGTCATCAGCGAGTCCATGCGCTGGTAATCTGCCTCTGTGAGGAAGTAGGGCATGTTCTTCACCACAAAGCTGGCGATGTCGGCCACCTGCTGCTGGTTGACCTGATAGGTGAGGTCTTTCATCAGGTGCTCCTTATCGTGGGCGCGGAGGTGGGCGGCGAGCGAGTCGGCGGCCTCGGTCAGGAGCGAGTAGTCCTCCTCGCTGAGCGAGTCTTTCGGGTGCGACAACTTGATATTCAGCAAAATGCGGTTGTCGGCCCCGATATGTTGGTAGGCGTAGTTCACGCGCTGGTTGTCGCCCTGGTTGGGGAAGAAACTGCTGATGTCTTCCACAAAGCGGAGGCGCAAAATGCCGAACACAAAAACCGTCAGCAGCACGCCGATAAACGCCCACAGGGCGATGCGGTGTCGCTCGAAGAAACGGTAGATGGTGACGAAAAAGTTGCGCATTTTTGGGGATTAGTGGAAGATTTTGTGGAAAAGCATGGCGGGATAGCCATACACAATCGCCACCAAGCAGAAAATGGTGTTGAGCACGCTGATGCGGAAGAAGTCGGCGCGGGGACGGAAGTGGCTCACCCGTTCTTTCTGTGGCGGATAATAGACCTCGATGGGGATGGGAAGGATAGGAATTCCTCTCCACGCGCTGCGCACCAGAATTTCCAATTCTGTTTCATATCGCGTTGAAAACCAGTGCATTTTACCCATCTTTTTTAAAGGATAAACTCGATAACCCGACTGTGTGTCGGGGAGTTTGTGGGCGGTTTGTATGCAGAACCAGAAGTTGGAGAAACGGTTGGCGAAGGTGTTTTTCTTCGGCATGTTCTCCTGCACCATTCCGCGGCTGCCCACGATCAGCGTGTCGGGGTGCTGGCGGATGGCCTCCGCAAACTTCGGCAGGTCGGTGGCGAGGTGCTGCCCGTCGGCGTCCATCGTCAGCACATAGTCGTAGCCGGCCGACAGGGCCATTCGGAACGCCTGCCGCATGGCATAGCCCTTCCCTCGGTTCGGGGTGTATTGTATCTTGATGATGCCCTCTCCTAACTGGTTCAGGATGAGCGGAGTGGAATCGGTCGATCCGTCGTTCACCACCATCACGGTAGGACAATATTGCTGGGCTTTCTCCACTACCGATGCCAATGTTTTCTCGTTGTTGTAGGTGGGAATGACCACGCAAAGTTTTAAATCCGAAAAAACATTTTGCATAGCGAAAAAGTTCTGTATAATCTTTTATTAATTAGGGAATTGCGACTCCGGACAGAAGGTCAGGGTGGTTTTGGTCATCGTTTCTTGCTCGTGACTGACCGTGCATTTGGCCTCATAATGTCCCTCTTCTTCGGCGGGCTGGTAGGAAAATTCGAAGGTGACCTTGGGGGTGACGGCCGGGCGGATGAGTTGCATGAACTTCACGCTCTTCATGGAGGCGATGACAAAGTTTTGTTGCTGGATGATGGAGAAAAGGTCGCTGGCCATCTGTAAGATGCACACTCCCGGAGTGATACCGTCGCCCGGAAAATGACCTTTGTAAATTTTATGCTGGGGATTCAGCGTGATGGTAAATACGGCGTGCCCTTCTTCTATTTTTTGTGAGTCAATAATAAATAAATCCTGATAGAACATCTCCTACGCTTTAGCAACAAAATAAAAACCAATCATGATGATAACCACACCAATCCAACGGGTGAGGGGAACGGTCTCGTTCAGCAGCAGCACACCCGCAAGGAGTGCCAGAATGTAACTGACAGAGGTGAGCGGATAGACTTGGCTGAGGTCGTTTTTCTTCAGAATGACAATCCATAAAACCATCGCTCCGAGGCCACAAATGCCACTCATAGCAAGCGGCCAATTGACCAATACTTCCCTGAAAAATTTCTTTGACCATTCGAAAGCCCCCATGCGATCCAGTGCCAGTTTCAAGAAAAACTGGGTGGCCGTCAGGAGGACAGCTTGCAGCAGAAGCATTAAAGCGGTGTGGAACTGGAGCATGGTGCTAAAAGGGTTAGTGAAAAATCGTGTTTATGGAAGTGGTTGATAACCAAGATATTGCTAATAGAAGAGGGTTTGTTCTGCCCCGATTGATAGATGAGATGTTCGGGAATTTGCTGGTGTTTCAGACAGATGGCGGCGCAATAAACGCCGTAGCCAGAGGCGCAGAACGACTCACCGAAGAGGTGTTTGTACCAAAGGGCGGTGGTGTCGGGGAAATTCGATTGGAGCAGGTGATGGTAAACAGAGTCATTGTTGTCGTCGCCGCTGAAGCCGCACATCACGGCATCGATGTCGGTTTCCGACAGGTTGTGCTGCTGGAGGAAGGAGTGGATGAGGGAACTTTGTTCTTCTGGGTTATGGGTATAGAAAAGGTTAGTGTCGACGATGCGGCAGAGGCATTCGGGGGAATAGGTATTGGTGAGGAGCAGTGACACGGCAGCGCCGCAGGCGAGGGAACCCGTCATGCCGGCTTGTTTCAGCGAGGCGATGTCAGCGGAGCCGGTACGCCAGTAGCCGATTTTGGCGAGCATCTTGAAATAGGCGGGAGTCATCTCGTCGTAGCCACCGATGAGGGCGGTGGAGATGCGTTTCAGCTGGAACTGCATAATGGCATCCAGCAGTGCGCTGTCGAACGAGGTGCCTCGGTGCGAGTAGGTGCTGTTGTACCCGTGGCATTGCAACTTGAGGGCCACCTGCGAACTGATGGTGTTGTGGGTGCTCTGCATGAACGGGGTAGGGGGAAGGCACTGCTCGTCGTTGTCAATCAGTGCGTTAAGAAACTTCTCGGTGTTTTCCACGCAGCCTAATCCCGTACCGGTGATGATGGCGTCGGGGTTGGTGCAGTTGCCTTTTTGGAGGGTGTCGAGGGAGGCGGCCACAGCGCGTTTCAGCAGACGTCCCATACGGCGGGCCTCTGCGGGCGAAATGAACTGCTTGTAGTCGGGGTCGATGGGTTCGTTGAACACGGCGGAGGGCAGTATGGGAGCATCCATCCACTGTTCAGAGAGTGGCTGTTGCATCGAAATTTGGGAAGCTGCCCTGATATATGTGTCCATACTAATCGATTTTTGAAAAGATGCAAGATGAGTCATTGCCGCCGAAGCCGAAGGAGTTGCAAAGAACGTGCTTGAGTTCCACATCCGTCATCACATGGGTGACGGGTGTGAAGTTGAGTGACTCGATTTTTTCGGAGAAGTTTAGATTGGCGGGTACGAAGTTGCGGGTGAGGGCGAGAATGGAGATGACGCTCTCGATGGCGCCTGCCGCGCTGGTGGGGTGCCCTGTGTACGCTTTGGTGGAGGACACCAGCGGTACGTTATCTCCGAAGACGCGCATCATGGCTTTTCCCTCGCTCTCGTCGTTGTTGGGGGTGCCGGTGCCGTGTGCGTTGATGTAGCTGATGTCGGAGGGCTGCAGCCCCGCTGATTGCAATGCGGCCTGCATGGCGCGGAAGGCGCCTTCACCTTCCGGTGATGAGGCCGTCTGGTGGTAGGCGTCGCATCGGTTGGCGTAGCCCGACAGTTGGCAGATGGGACGGATGCCTCTCTGCTCGGCGTGCTTGCGGGTCTCCATCACCACGTAGGCAGCGCCCTCGCCAAGGTTCAGCCCGTGACGGTTCTTGTCGAACGGTCGGCAAGGTTCCGAGTCGAGGATCATCAGCGTGTTGAAGCCGTCAAGGTGGAACTTGCTCAGGCATTCGGTGCCGCCGGCGATCACAAGGTCGGTGCGGCCGCAGCGCAGCATGTCGGCACCGAAGATGATGGCGTTGGCGGCCGACGAGCAGGCCGTGGAGATGGTGGTCTGCATGGTGATGTGCCCCGGGTACTCCTGTGCAATCATGTCGGTACAGGCACCGCAGTCGTGCAAAGCAATGTACTCATTGCGCTTGTCGTTCTCTAAAAAGTCTTTGTAGAACTGCTCGCTCTTCTCCATGCCACCGACAGTGGTGCCGGAGATGAATGCAATTCTTTGGTTATCAACTTTTTTAAGATTTGACATCTCGACTGCCTCTCGCAGGGCCACCCGCCCCAACAAGGAGGTGCGGGTGATGGAAAAGTCGGGCGCGATGCCCAACATCCCCCGCAGGTCATCATCGCTGAACGGTACCTCGGCGACCGGAATCTCCGTGTGTACCGTGTTCAGATAACGCATCTTGCCCACCCCCGACTCCGAGCGCAACAACCTGTCGGCAGTCGCCTCGATGCCGTGGCCAAGAGCGGAGATGACTCCTATGCCTGTGATGACAATGTCACTCACCACCAATTATTTTGTTCTGTGTTCTTGAATGTATTCCGCCATCACGCGGACAGACTTGAAGATTTCCTTGCCCTGGTCGGCACTCTGCAACTTGATACCGTAGTTCTTCTCCATCAACACAATCAGCTCCAACGCATCAATGGAATCCAACCCAAGACCTTCACCAAAAAGAGGTGCGTTTTCGTCAATGTCCTCGGGTTTCATGTCTTCCAAGTTGAGAACTTCGATAATTTCTTTCTTCAATTCTTCAATTAATTGTTCCATAAATATTTATTAATCAATAAGTTAAATATTAATTTAATAGACCTATTTTAAACGGCAAAATTAAACAAATTTCATTTATTTACCAAATATATTTCACAATCCAACTTATTTGTGTAATTTTGCAAATCCAAAACCTAAAAAATACAAGTATGAAAATCGTACAAGAATTCAAGGAATTTGCCTTAAAAGGCAATGTGATGGACATGGCTGTCGGTGTGATCATTGGCGGTGCGTTCGGCAAAATTATCAGTTCGTTGGTCGATGACATCATCATGCCGCTGATTGGTAAGGTGGTCGGCAACGTGGATTTCACCAACATGTATGTCGCCCTTTCCGGACAGGAGAAGGGGCTGGCTTTGGCGGATGCTAAGGCTGCTGGTGCCGTGTTCGCCTATGGACAATTTATCCAGAATGTGATCGACTTCTTGATTATCGCTCTCTGTATTTTCTTTATGATCAAGGGCATGAATACGTTGAAACGCAAGATGGAGAAGAAGAAAGAGGAAGCACCCGCTGCTCCGCCTGCTCCTACCAAAGAGGAAATTCTTCTTACCGAAATCAGAGATATTCTCAAAGAGAAGAATTAATCGCTATAGTTCCTTGTCCTGTGGCTTGAAAGTCGCAGGTGAGGGCTTTTGCACGACCCCACCGTTGCACAACTTCTTGTGTAGCAGTGGGGTTATTTTGTGTAAGGTTTGAAAAGAAAGAAGGGGAAGGGGAGAGTTTTTTAAGAATTTTGTGTCTTAGAAAATGTCTTGGAGCGACGGTTCGGTAAGGAGTGGCATTTGCGGGTCGGAGGAAAGAGTGGCGGCAAAGAGCAATGTCTGGCACACGCCTTCGTCGAAATCCACCCATCCGGCCAGCACGTGGCGGGCAGGAGTACGCTGCAGCACGTCATTAACCGTCTGGAGGATGGTGCCGGGCTGGAACTCCTGCGCCACATAGCAGGAACTTTCCCCCTTGATTTTGTGACGGATGGCAATCTCGCCGGTAACAATGTTGGCGAGGGTATAGACAAACACCGCCGGACTTGGGAAGTAGCTGTCGGCCTCCTGGATGGTAGCTTGGTAGGTGCGGTCGTCATCGAGCGAGCCGGCCGAGTTGAAACACACCACCGCCCAGTCCTCTTTCGGTTCATCGGGCGACAGGTGGAGGTGGCTCATCACCAGTTCGGCGGTTAGGAAGCCCGACTTGCAGAGCGGGTCCATCTTGAAAAATTTGGGATAATCGCACCCTAACTTTTTGTATATTTCAGATAACCAGTGTTTTATGTCGGTATCAATATTTTCGATGATGGTCTCGCCGTTGCTCACCACTTGCTGGTTGGTGATGCGGGCGTACGATATGAGTCTGAGTTGTTTTTCTTCCATCTTCTCCCTATTATTCGGTCTTAAAATTCTTTAAAATGGCCGCATTGTTTTTGGCGAAAAGCAGGGCGGCGTTGCTGCCTCCGAAGCCGGATATCATCTTGATAAATAGCGGCTTGTCGGTCTTTTCTTGCATGGTGGCGACCTGTATGGGGGCCACGGTACCCGGGGTGGTAAAGCCCCGAGTGGGCAGGATAGTGCCGTTGTTGATTTCCTGGCAGGAGATGATGCTCTCCACCACGCCGGCGGCGCCGAGGGTATGGCCGAAATAGCCTTTGAGGCTGTTGACGGGCAGTTGGTCGAGTCCGCAGCGTTGCAGGGCCACCGACTCCATGTCGTCGTTGTAGCGGGTGGCGGTGCCGTGGGCGTTGACGAAGGCGAGGTCAGGGGTGGCGGTGTCGGGCAGAATCTGCTGGATGGCTTTCACGAGGCCTTCGGCGGTGCGTGAGGGGGCGGAGATGTGGTTGGCGTCGTTGCAGAGTGCCCCGTTGAGCAGCCACAGGTTGGTGGGTTCTGACTGGTCGGCGCGGGCGAACACCAGGGTGGCAGCGGCCTCGCCGAGGTTCAGGCCGGTACGTTCCGCATCAAACGGGCGGCAGGGTTCGGGCGAGAGGGCCTTGAACGACTGGAAGCCGGAGATGATGAACTGCGAGAGCACATCCGCACCGATGACCACGGCGTAGCGGTAGCGCCCCTGTTCCAGCTGTCGCTGGGCCACCACCTGGGCGGCGCAGCCCGAGATGCAGGCATTGCTCACCACGATGGGTTCGTTGGGATTGCCGAAGTACTGGGCGATAAGCTGGGCGGAGCGCCACAGGTAGGGCCGCTCTGGCTCGTAGCCTTGGAGGTCGCGTAGCAGTTCGACGTTTCCTTTGGTGGTGGAGAGGATGAACAGCACCTCGCTGCTGGCGGCATCGATGCCGGCGCGAGCGATGGCGTCGGTGGCCGACAGGAGGGCGCATTTCTCCATCTTGGTGTAGCGGATGTTGTGCGGGTTGGGCAGTGCGAGGAACTGTTTTTCCAGCAGGGCGTTGTTGATGACCGATGCGCAGAACGGTTCCGGCAGCGAGAACCCTTGTTCGTAGGGCTGCTGCCCGCTATGTCCTGCCAGCAGATTGCGCCAGTTCTCCTCGGTGGTGAACCCCAAGGGGGAAACGATGTTATCTCCGATTTTCTTAATCACGTGGTTTTGTTTTGAATTTGCAAAAATACAACAAATTTCTGGAAATAAAACCATTCCATTCAATACCCAGCGAGGCCACCTTGCGGCGGCCTCGCATATTAATAAATTGGTTTTGTTGGGACGCAAAATTTTGCGTCCCAACATTTTTTGCGTCCCCACTGCCGTCTTATGCAAGGCTGCCATAGTATGACATACCTACAATTGCCCATCAGGACATTCACCTTCTTCATCGGCATCAATCAATTCATTTAATGCCTTCATGTGCAGCGTGACATCAAAATAAACGGTTCTATCAGAATTGGAATCACGGATTTTATCATAGCTTTTATCATTGTTCTCCACGAGAGACTGCTGTACAGCTTTAATTCCCAATGAATTAAGGATAAAATATTCATCCGAAACAGAAGTAACTTTGTAGGCACGTTCAAGACTCGAGCCATCGCCAGTGGACAGGATCATGTCCTTTATTTGCTCGATTTTACGGTCGTATAACTTTTCCCAACGATTTAATTGAATAGGCGCAGGTGCTGTTTTCACTTCTTCTTCCGCACCCATATTCTTCATGAAATTTTCACTCGCTTGCCTCATGCGCTTCCTGACGTAGTTGCGGCGACTCAAATATAAAGCAGGCGTGTATGCCAAGCTTAAAATCTGCAAGTTGGTGGGCGTTTTCTCAAGAGCTTGACCGCATAAAATTATAGCATGACCAAAATCGCGTGAACAAATAGCGTTCAGTATTTCATCCGAAATACCCTCATCATTCAAAAGACTATAATTGGGAGAAAAAGCAGTGCCATAATAAATCAATTTGAGCTCTTCTTTCGTCAGGGTTTCATCTCCCCCGATGAATCTGTCCATCAATGCATTGTACTCTTCTTCGTGTTGTGACACGAAATTTTCAATCTCCGCATAATCCACTTTGAGGAAGTCCTCCTTCTTTTCAAAATCTTCTTTTTCCATAACATTATTGTTTTTGTTATATTTTCTTTTTTCTTTAATTTCGATGCATGATCCGGATCTCATCATACAGCTTGATTGGATAACCTGCTTCTGGATTGGCAAGATAGTGCCGCAAGTCTGCAAGATGTTGCTCACACACCTGCCAAATCTCAGCGGAATGAGGAGCGGCCAAACTCTGCAACACCCTCAACGAATCCGGGTAGAGGGTGACACGACGGTCTTTCAAAAAGCTGTCGAGCAACTGCCGCATCAAAGGTTGTACCATATCAAACAACTGCTGGCACTTTGGATCCTCAGAAACGCACATCAATCCAGCGTTGTAAAGCACCAAGATAGGACTGGCCAGATGCAATCCATTGAAAATCAACGGAGCGCCAGAAGACTTGTAGGCGCGCCACATCACCCGGTCCCCACACACCACCCCCACGGCTTGTGGAAGCAGTGCTGTGTAAAACAGCGCTACTGTGAAGAAGACGGCATGGTTGGGAAAGTGAAGGCTGACACGCTCGCGCCCAAGGCCCGGCCGTTTGTTGCAATCATGCACGATTTTTAGTCTATGGTGGCCATAGCCATATTCCATTTGGAAAAAGATATTGAAATCCATAGGAAAATCCGCAGTAAAATATCGGAGAAAAGCTTCCGCGGTGAGGGGGTAGCGTTTGCGTATCTCTTCGCTACAGGTATATACCTCGGCAAAAGGTGTTACATAGTCACAGTCATCGCTGGGCTTGAGACGAATCCGGGAGAACTCGGGCTGCTGGAGTTTTTCATTCGCATGCCTTGCATTGTCAGAAAAAACATCTTGACGCCGCACCATTTGGTAAAACATCTTGGCTTCGTACAAATCCACATTGGTCCCCCAACCGTGTTCGTACATTTCAGCCAGACGCAATAAACTTTTGGAAAAGAGCGTCTTTTCTCTAAGAAAGCACGCCAAAGCCTCTTTGTAATCTCCTCTCTCAAAGAGAATATTTCCAGCTGCTTCGTTGCACATCAATGCATTTTCTACCGCGCCGCGTTTGTAGTATTCCAGCGCCTTGTCCAGGTCTTTCTCACAGCCAAGCCCGTACTCATAACAATGCCCGAGCTGCGCCAAGGCCTTTCTCCTATAGCCCGACTCGCTTTCTGTAGTTGCCTGCTCTAACAGCTTAGTGTACAACTCACAAGGGTTCCCGAACTTTGGCCCCTGCAGGCTCAAGTTGGCTAAAGCATCCAAGGCTCGCAATCCGCCTTTTTTCGCCGCCAGCTTGAGCCAGTGGTGAGCCTTGTCGAATTCCGCATCGTCCTCATAAAGTTCCGCCAACACTACCTGCGCATCGGCATCCCCATGCTTGGCCGTTGTCAATAGGTCCCGGTCGTAGTCACCGAAGGTGCAGTCCTGAAGCATCTGGGTGAGTTGCTCCTCAGGGCTCTTCTCTTTGAAGATCTCAAAACAATCATTCGGGTCTCTTTGAATCCTCATAAAATCTTGATTATTAAATTATTAAACTATTAAATTATTAAATATCATACTAATGTTTAGCTGAAGTCGTGGAAGAACTTCATCGGGAATCCCCGTTTGGGGTCGGCAAGATGGCGTTTGAGCGCCTCAACATGCATGCAGGCTGCTTCCCAAATTTCATCCACTCGCGGCCCAGCCTCACTCTGGACAACTACGAACGAATGTTCCAGCGAGCGGTTCTTACAGGAAACAACCTCGCCGGTCAAAACAGTTTCCAGCCACCAGTGCATCACCGGCATGGCGTCTTCCAACAGCTCCAGGCCCTCCGGATTTTGCAACTGGGCAAACAAATCTGATTCTTTTACAATAAGGATAGGCGAGCCAAGTCCGTGCATACCACAATCAATCCAGGCCGTACTCGTAACCCTGTGGAAATGCAGCAAAACATTTTCGCCGCAAACGAACCCAACAGCCTGAGGCAGCAAAGCCGTATAGAAGAGGGCAACGGCGAAATGCATCTTGTGCTGCTCGTCACGGAAGTGAAAATCCTTCCGGCACTCATTAAAATGTCCATCGCAAAACAACACAATCTCGTTATGCAAGGACTGATGGTCGCGCGTCACCCGGAAATAATGGTGGAAATCGTCAAAGAACTCATTTGCAAAGTAATGCAGGAACGCTTTTAATTCCTGAGGGTTTGAGGCAGACTCTACCAGGTCCACCAATTCATTTTCATTGTTTTTTTTCATATTTTCCATACTATTAAAAAATTTAGTTAATAAATTGATTTTCATTAAGTTGTATATACATTTTCCCCTTTTGATAGCTTATAATAACTGTCCCAAGGAGGAATATGTCTTTGCCTATGACACCTTGGCAATTCATAATCCGAGCCATCACCTGATGGGCGGCAGGGAGTTTCCCGTAGCTAACATCAAACTTTTTTCCTGCCAACTCGCTTGGTATGGTATAGAGCGGGGTTTCAAAGGTTCCGCTGGGGGTAACATCCTCAGTGTAGCCGTCGGGCTGTTTGTCGGGCAGCACATTGCTGCACAGGTAAGCAACTGGGGCTCCGGTGTCAAGGAATACTCTTCGGTCTTGGCCGTCAATTTTCATATTGAAAACAAGGTAATTGAGGAAAACCCTCACATCAATTTCAGCAGCGCCGCTCACCTCCGGAAGGCGGTCGTGGAAAGTAATGGTGTTGTGGGGGTAGTCAATTTCAACTGCGCCCACACGCTTAAGAATCTCGCCCCCAATGAGCCCGTCAATGCGGGTATCGAGCACACGGTTCAAATCGTCCAAAATGTACTCGCCGTAGGGAACGGTATATTCGCGTCCGAGCAGCGAAATTGTTCCAGTGTAACTGAAGGAGGCGGGGCTGCCGCTATCCACCACATAAATTTTACCATCAATGTTGATGGTGGGATGCCCCTGGGCAAAAGAAATGGTAAATGTCTGTTTCATAATTAATTAAGCTATTAAAAATATTAAATTATTGATTTATACTATGTTATGCAACATTTTGAAGTACAAGTTGACACTTGGTCAGATAATCAAGCGCTTGCGCACGACGAAACTCGAACAGCTGCATGCGATGATGCTGATTCATACCGTATAAAGCCAAGGCACGTTTGAAACAGGAGTATGCCTTCTCGTAGTTCACCTCCGTGCCACGCCCATAGAAATAACACTCGCCGAGAATGAAGACGGCTTCCATGTTCTTTTCATTGACCTTTTGAAGCAATTCGAAAGACTTCTGATAATCGGTCTCGCAGCCAATGCCTTCATAATAGCAGATGGCTAAGAGCCACGCATACTTTGGTTTTACACTGGCCTGCTGGAAAAGAGCAAATGCCTTGTGGTCATCCTTTTCCACGTAAATACCTTTGTAATAACAAATTCCGAGAAATGCAGCCAACTTCGGATCATTACAATATTCCATGCTTTCAGCATAACACTGGACTGCCTTTTCCATGTCTCTCGCTGTGCCAAAGCCATTCTCATAGCAGTAACCTAAAATCACCTTGGAACGGGTAAATCCCTCCTCTTCAACATAATTCAAGACCCTATTGAAGATTGTCTGCGGATAATCGTGGGCAAGTTCCTCCAGCCTTCCCCTCGAACTCTCGTTGCCCCATTCCCAAGACAGAACGTGTGCATCAATAGCGCGGGGATAGTCTTCTATGGCCTCATACATAAAAGCAACGCTTTCAATTTTCCTTTTAATACCGGTTTCGTCCATATAATGAATTAATGATATAAAATTCTGATTTTTAATACTTTAATTTAATATAATGAATAAAAAAAACACAAACAACACCTACGGTCTGAATGACCATACAGCGGGGACCGATCCGGAGGGTGAGCTCTTGCCCTCCACTCAGTCAAAGAAACGAACGATTATTTTTTTAAGCCGAAGACCTGGGCGCACAAGTCTTCGGTCCTATCCACTATTTAGCAGAAGTCTTTGCGATCTTCTGATACAATCTGTAGGCGGAGCCGAAGTCATTCAATTCGGACAGCTCTACACCCGTGTTCACCAGTCCGACTTCGTTCAGCATGGCATCAAGTTCTTCCCATTTCCAGTCGCGCAAAGGAAATGAGTCGGTGTATTCGAAGTCTTCACCGTTCATTGTTCCGGTGCAGTCTTCAGAGTAAAGAAACACATTAGGCTGGGAGGTCTTGCGAATAGAAGTATGACGATAGATGCCCTCCACCTGCTCCTCATCGAAATCGTTGAAGAAATGTGCACCCGCCAGGTCGAACAGAAAATAGCCACCGTCTTTTAAGTGAGCACTAATGTTGGCAAGAGAGGCACGCATTTCGTCATCTTCGGTAATGTAGTCCAAAACCGTGAATACAGCCAAGGCGAGATCGCCCTTTTCATCTCCCTGATACTCAGCAATGGAAGAGTTGTAAACAGGGAAGTCTTTCCCTTGGCTGCGCATCTTATCCTGCAATACACTCATCATACCCTGGCTTCTTTCAACCGCAACGGGCTTAAAACCCAAGTCACACAGCGGAAGAGAGAGGCGTCCGGTGCCGGCACCAAAGTCTAAAATGGGTGAACCTGTCGGTACAATGCCTTGAATGGCGCGCAACGAAGCTTCATTAAACACATCGTACACACGCCCAAAGGCCGTTTCATTTACATAATCATAGTACTTGTACCATGATTCATGCGGCATAACATTTTGTTTTTTCATAGTTGTTTGTTGTTTTGATTTGATGTTCATAAAACCTCCTTTTTTAAATGAAAAATATTGTTTATTAAATCGGTTGCAAAAATACTGCCAATTGAAATATTACCACAAAAACTACCTAGGTCAAATTTCAACTCGCTGTGTATCAATAGCCATTAGCTTTCGCAATCTGACATTGACTTACAAAGCCGATACACTTCGCAGGTGCCGCCCTTAGGATAGTAGTGGTTTATGGTGTCCGCATGGTGGTAGCCCGGCCAAGGATTGACTCTGCCTGGACCGAAGACGAGCCATTTCGGCATGCCAGCCTTGTTGCTAGCAACAATACGGTGAAACAGTGCGTGCGGGTCGAAGAAGTTGGTGTAGTTGCCTCCAAAACTATGACCGGGTTGGATGATGGCTACGAGGGTGGGAGAAATCTGCTGGGTACAGTATAAAGCGTGGTAGGTCGCGGCACCATCCCCACAGATATAGATGAGTGACATTCTGTCAGGACCATGGTTAGCATCCATGTCATTGTCGCGTTCCAGCAGTACCCACTCCGCGAAAGGGTTCATATTCATATCGGTGCGACGTTTCTCCATCATACGGAATTCTTCCGCAGAAAGTGTAGGGCACTGCCAGCCATTGGGAATGAGTTCCTCCATGGCCAGCGGCCGGTGCGAATGTACGTGGTAGCCACGGATGGAGGGTAGCGCATTGAGCAGTCGGGAATGATCCATGCGATAGTCAACCATGATGTGCGACAGGATTCCCAGTTCGGGTTTCTGCACGTTAAGAAAGCGCATCACGCCGCCATCCTCGTCGCAGGCGGGATAGTAACTGGAATTCTCCAGCATCATGCGGAGCGGGAGCTCCGTAGTTTCAAGATTTTCAATACTGTTCAAGAAATTCTTCATCGTGTTACTACAATTAGTATTATTCATAATTAAACGGCACTTTATGCTCTCGCCTCTTGAGCTCTAATGGTTACAAATAGGACTAACAAAAGAACAAACGATTTGTTGTATCATCAAGCCTCTTTTGCCTAGGAGAAATAATTGCCTCTTTCTTTGGTGGTTAAACATTGATTTTTCTTTGAATTTGACGCTGCAAAAGTACAATGTTCTGCTATTGGCTTTGGAATTTTGCTTAGGACAAAAAAAAGAAAAAGCCGCCTAAAAGAGCGGCTTATAATTAGTATTCAAGAAGTTATACACCTACCTTCTCACGAACATTCTTCTCTCTTTTTTTGCTGGTCAAAAGAATTCTTGAAATTTTCAATGTCTATGGTGACTTTCTCTGGAGGAGAGAAAGTCCACACACCAGGATCAGTAGTCCCACGACGCACCTCCATCTTCGAAATCCACATAAACGGGGCAACAGACAAGAAATCCTCTTCATTCTCTACAACGAGTCTTTTCATCCTCCCAATGTGTTTTGACAGATTAGTTCCTGTAAAAGACTTTTTAATACTTTCCAAAGCAGAATTGTCAATACCTGAATACAGTGTTTTTACGAGAGCAGATATTTCACTTTGAATAGCAGTTCTCCTGCAACTCGTTGCAGAGATATCCACATTCGGGTACAACATCATATAGACGAAAATTGCTTTATCTTGAGTTTTTCTCACAATGGGCAGTGTGTACTTTCTGCCATCAACTTCCAGTTCAGGGACCCAACGTTGTATCATGGTTGCCTCTTCAACTTCCTCATGTGTTCCAACACGCCTCCCTACATTGCCATCTACCAATCTAAGAACTGCCGTATTGGCAGATTGTATGACATGGTCGATTTTTGATTGGAATAACTGTGACATTTGATTGATGATATCGTCTGCTGACTGATACAAATGAGGTAAATTTTGTCGGACAAATTCTGAAATGTTGTCTAACGTAGAATGATAGGTCAACGCACGTATAGCATTCTCTTCCATCAAAGTCTCCATAAAAAATTTAAAGAGATCAGTATCCACCCTTGAATTTTCACGGTCAGTTGTTGCACAAAACTCACAGACATCCCTCTTTTCGTTTTGGGGAAGGACTCTTGCAATAAGATTATGCTCCGAAAGATCCTTCAAACTGAAGTCCGTATAATCACCATGCCGTTTTAAGATACAGAAAGAGTATCCGGGATATTTTCGTTTCAACCTCCCAGATTCTTCATCACACTTCAGTTCGGAAATAAAATCTGTTTCTGTATCATAAAAAACAAAAACGCATACTGGCGAAATATCGAATTGTTTTTGAAATAAACTAAAAAGCATATATATAAATTTTAGTAACGTTCTATTTTATAATTTTTGCCATCACGAAAAGCATTTTCGGCCACAAAGGTTTTCTCTGGGATGCGAATATGCAAGTTCTGGCACATGAGAAAGGCATCTTCATCAATGAATCTCACGCTTTTCGGAACGACAATTTCTCTCAACTCAAAACATTTACCGAACGCCCCAATCTCAATCATTCTCAAACCTTCGGGCAAATAAATGGATTCGAGGGACCAGCAGTCAAAGAAAGCACATATCCCAATAATTTTCAATCCCTTGGGAAGTATCACTCTCTCAAGTTTGTGGCATCCCCAGAACGCACTCTCCTCTATGAAATTTACGCTGGCGGGCATTTCTACAGTAAGGAGTTCCTTGCAATTTGAAAATTCACCTTCCCTGATAATCCGACGGGGTGCCGGAATCCGAAGATGTCGGATAGCATTACGCTTCATCGTTTCAAGTTCCTCCTGTATATTTTTAGGCAGCCGACGAATGGCATTATTTCGAATCTGTTGCACGCGGGCGGCTGTAAGTTCAATTCTATCGGCAATTTCCTCAAGTGTCATCGGAGAATTACCATCAAGACCAAAGTACCATCTAAGGATATCGGCCTTTCGCACCGGAATTTCTTCAATGGCACGGTTAATTTCTCGAAGCATTTCTTCGTTATTCTTTTGATTTGGTAAATGTTCCATATGAAAAATATTTATGGGGACTTCATTTTTTACTCTTTCCAGACTCTGCAAAGTCCGTTAAAAAAATCTGAAAATGTCGTTGCAAATATACAAACTATTTAATTATCAATTCCTATTTTTCCAAAAGAATCATGCATCATCCCCTTGCTTCCCATGTAGCTCACGCTGCGAGAGGCGACTGCGGCCGCGTTCTCCAAGAAGCCACGCACATCTGCTTCGGTAAGATCAGCGATGGCGCGTTTTCCCGATTTACACAACTCAGCTATAAAAACCGCGGTGGTCCAGTCGCCTGCGCCCTCCCAATCCACTACGTTCGGGTTGGGCACCGGCGCAATCTTCTCCCAGCCCTCTCCGCGAAGGTTGAACTCCATCCCCTCCTCTCCCATGGTGCGGATGAAAAGTTTGTCGGAGTAATTGTCCACAAAAGAGACATCCAAGATATTGGCTCCCGAGAATTTGACAATGTCGCTCACCTCCACACACTTGAGGAACTTGTTCATCTCCCGGTTGCCCTCAGGTTCGTAATACACCATCACACCCTGTTCTTTCAGGGCTTTGGCCAGCTCGCGCGGTCCGGCATCTGAGACATCGAAGAAATACACATCGGGTGTGAAGTCGAGTTGAGCCCAAAACCCGGGCACCTCGTCCTTGCGGAGCTGCTTACGCTTCGGAAAACGGCTATTGGGTGCAGTGGCGCGATGACTCATCATGTGTTGTCCATCCCTGTTGAGTTTGTGGATGCAGGTCATCAAGGTTGTCCCCCCTGCCGGACTATTCTGTACAAAGCGCGTGTTTGCGCCATCGCGTTTCAAATCGTCGGTCATCTTCAGCCCTTGCTCAGAGTCATCAAAATGACCAATAGGATACGTCTCCACATCCAGATAGGGCAGCATACACATCACATTGCCGCAGGTATTGCCGACCTCCTCAATGATAAGGTCATCTACAAAGGGATTGCGGTTCCTGTTTGTATCAAAACCTTCGGGATACCTTCTCTGATAAATAATGTCCAGGGCGAAATTGCCCGTACCCAACACTTTATTTGTTTTCATATACGATTTTTTTACTGTTTTGCACCAACACATATTTCGTTCCCTTCAATTCCACCTCAATGCTTTCAATCTTGACAATATGCACGGTGTCGGCATTGAAAACGGCGCAGTTTTTGAGTCCATCGGGTTTTGCTTGCGCCTGCGGCCACACGTTGCAAAAAACGCCTATGCTATCCAGAAACTCTGCTGCGGCCCTTTCCGACTCCACATCCACCTTTTTATTCCCCGTCAGCGTCAAGCCAAGCCACTTGCGAAATTCCTTGCCTTTCAGGGTCTTGTCATGTGGGATGGGTTTGCCCAGCTTGGCTTCGGCTCGCTGCACGATGGCGGCAGGCACGGGATTTGCCGAAACAAGATGGTTATCGTCAGTCAAGTCAGGAATCTCCACCATGTAGAGATAGTGGTGCGTAGCTATTGGTTGGTTGCGCGGCTGCGAATAATGTACTGCACTCGCCTCCGACTCTGTCAAATAGACACCAAAACCAAACTTAATGCCGGTGCCGGCACCAACCTTGTTCAGGTCAAACCTTTCGAACAGTTCGGGCGAACCGTGATAAAAAGTCATCATATCTTATTTCAAATGATTTATAAAATCAAGCGCATCATCCGGCAAATGATATTCCAGTTGACCATTGTCACGCAATTCCATCAACAACCGTCCCAAGAGGTTGGGGCCCACATATTCGTCACCACTCAACACTGCACCCCATGTATCCGCGTCACGCCCTCTTTTGCGAGCCGTTTCATCTTCCACGATGAACTTGCCACTGCTGCGCGCCAGCTCTTGATGAAAGACTTCACTCTGTTCATATTTCTGCATAAGGCAGAACTTCATCGCATCGACAATCATTTGCGGCCAATGATCATGAAACAACTCCGGACGAGTTTTGTTCAAATGTTTCACGAACATTTTTATCCGCATCCCGCCGGGTTGGGCCATCATTTCCTGCAAAACCTCAGCATCGTGACGGAGTTTCAAAATATGAAAGATCCGCTCGGTGCAGTCGAAAACGACACCATTGACGATGATGGGCGTTGGCGCGAAGTTGCCCAACACACCCCATTCCTCCTGTGTTTTGCGGATGCAGATGGTCTCGGTGGCAGGATACCGTTCAATGCTATAGTATTCAGGGTAATTGTCCCTAATCATTTCGTGAAGCCGCATATAGTGGATTTTTCGTGCGACAAAAGTACGAAGTATCCCCATCAATCAGACTTAAAAATTGTTAAAAAATGATTCAAATAGGGCATTGCTCATTTGTAATATCCATTTTTGAACGAGCGAAAATACACAAATTTCTGGAAATAGAATAAGGTGGAATTTAACGAAAAACGGAGGACACCTTGCGGCGGCCTCGCTTATTAATAAATTGGTTTTGTAGGGCTGACCTAATATGACGGCAGGGCTGCCATATAATGACAGCCCTACTGGTATTTAAAAATTTTGTGTAATTTTGCAGAATAAAATTCTCATGTTTTACCCCAAATCCCTTATAAAATGAAAAAAGCAATCTGTATACTTGCCTTATCCCTGATGGGTGTAGCGACTTTCGCGCAGACTGTCACCCTCACCTTCACGGGACGGAATGCCGCCAACCATTATATGCAACTGGACCGCGTGGTCATCACCAACCAGACCAAGGGGTGGTCAGAAACGATTTATTGGCCCGACACCACGCTGATCATGCAGAATGTTACGGGTATTGACGAATCCGTTGCCAACGACGGTTTCGGCCTGTCGCAGAACAACCCGAACCCGTTCAACGGCACCACCGATGTAAACCTGACGGTGGCGGATGCAGGCGCGGTGACATTGGAAATTGTGGATGGGAACGGCCGCATCGTAGGGGCGAATAATTATTCGCCCCTACCGACCGGCACCCACCAATTCCGCATCATCTTGTCCGTCGCTGGCACCTACGTGATGACCGCCCGCCAGAACGGCAAAACGTCGTCCATCAAAATGGTGTGCAATGGTGCGGGGAACGGCAATAGGATTGAATATGTTGGCACCACCGCCGTAGAGACGTTGCGCGCAACGTCTCTACAACCGAAATCCACCACCACCAACCCCTTTACCTTCGGTGATCAGATGGAATACGTGGGGTACGCTACCCTCAACGGAACGGAAATTGAAAGCCCGCATATTACACAGGCTCAGGATAGTTCTCAAATGTTCGCCCTGTTGTTTTCTGAGAATCTTTCCCTTGATGGTCAGCCTTGTCCTGGCACGCCCACGCTCACCGACATTGATGGCAATGTTTATCACACTGTTTGGCTTGGTGCACAATGTTGGATGAGAGAAAATCTGAGAACTACACGTTTTCCAAACGGGGACACGATAACGGATGCCACTGACATTTACGAGATGATTGATGCCACAGAACCATATCTTTATGCTGCATATTCTTCTGCAGATAGTGTCGCTATTTATGGATACGAATACAACTGGCCAGCAGTGATGCATGAGGAGACATCCTCGGATGCCAATCCCAGTGGCATACAGGGCATTTGCCCCACGGGATGGCATGTTCCATCTGATGCTGAATGGGCGCAACTGATTAGTTATGTGAGATGCATCCCAACATTTCAATGTGACGGGAGCAGTAGCGATATTGCCAAATCTTTGGCTGCAACCACGGGATGGAACAGCTACGACAATAGTTGCAGTTGCTGTGTGGGCAACCATACAAATATGAACAACGCCACCGGCTTTTCAGCACTTCCTATTTTAAACTCAGGAACTACTGACCCCTATAATACCAATTATGCCTTCTTCTGGACTACCACTGCCTATAATGAGAATATCGTTTGGGCATACGGTGTTGCCAGTAACTCAACCACTATACTCAAGTGGCCCAGAGACTTGACGTATGGTTTTTCCGTCCGCTGCGTGCGGGACTGAGCGAACGGAAAATTGAGAATTGAAAACTGAAAACTGAAAACGGGGTGAATCCGCAAAGGTGGGATGGGACTGTTTAAAAAATAACCTCATCCCCATCCAACACCAAGCGAGGCCACCTTGCGGCGGCCTCGCTTCTGTTGGTTACATTGTTACCCATTTTGTAGAGACGTGCCATGGCGCGTCTCTACAAGGATTTTTTATTTCTCCTGCATCTCCTTCTGCAAACGTTCGTTCAGCAAGGGAACGATCTTGTTGAAGTCGCCCACCACACCGAGGTCGGCCACGCCGAAGATGGGCGCGTCTTTGTCGCGGTTGATGGCGATGATGAGGTCAGATTCCTCCATACCGGCAAGGTGCTGGATGGCACCCGAAATACCGATGGCGAAATAGAGGTTCGGACGGACGGTCTTACCGGTCTGTCCCACCTGCACGTCGTGCGGCATCACGCCAGCATCGACCATCGCACGGGAGGATGAAACCTGCGCGTTGTTGAGGGTCTTGGCCAAGGCACCGAGTTTCTCGAAGCCTTCCTTGCAACCCACACCACGACCACCGGAAACCAAAATCTTGGCCTCGGTGATATCCATCTTGCCCTTGTCGGCTTTCACCTTCTTCACGAGCTTCACAGCGAACTTGCTGGGATCGAACACAGGCTTGAACTCCATGATTTCGCCCTTGCGGGAAGCATCGCGGGTCATCTTCTGCATCACGCCCGGACGCACGGTGCTCATCTGCGGACGGTGCTCCGTACACATGATGGTAGCCATCAGGTTGCCGCCGAAAGCGGGACGGGTCATCATCAGCTCTTTCTCTTCCGAAATCTCCAGCTTGGTGCAGTCGGCGGTGAGGCCGGTAGCCAAACGGGCGGAGAGGCGCGGACCGAGGTCACGGCCGATGGTGGTGGCGCCGAACAGGATGATGTTGGGCAGATACTTGTCGGAGATCTGCGCGATGGCCTGTGAGTATTGCTCGGTCAGATAGTCCTGCAGTTCGGGGCAGTCGGCATACACGACTTCGTCGGCGCCGTACTCGATGAGGGTCTGACATTGGTTCTTGATATTGTGGCCGAGGAACATTGCCACGACCTTCTCGCCCAGGATCTGTGCCAGTTCGTGGGCCTTGCCGAGCAGTTCGAGACCGACGGGCTGGATGACGCCGTCGCGCTGCTCAACGAATACGAATATGTTTTTATAATTTGATTTGTCCATAGTTGTTCCTCCTTAAATGATGAATTTTTCTTTCAGTTTGGCAACGATGAGGTCAACGGCCTCTTCGGGGGTGACGTCGAACACCTCGCCGGCCACTTTCTGCGGCTTGGTGAACGATCTCTTCACGCGGGTGGGTGAGCCGTTGAGACCGAGTTTCGCTTCGTCCACGTCAATCTTATCGACGTTCCAGATTTCGATTTCCTTCTCGTCGTAAGCGTCGAGGATGCCCTTGACGGTCATATAGCGCGGTTTGAAAGCGGAGGCGAGCACGGTGAGGAGGGCGGGCGTGTGGACTTCCAGCATCTGGTAGCCATCTTCGTCTTCCTTCTTCACGGTGAGCTTGTCCTTGCCGTCGAATTCCACGCCGGCCACATAGGAGATCATCGGGGTGTGGAGGTGTTCGGCAATCTGCGGGCCGACCTGGGCGGTGTCGCCGTCGATGGCCTGACGGCCGGTGATGACGAGGTCGTGTTCGATGACGCGAAGCGCGCCGGCCAGTGCGTTGGAGGTGGCGAGCGTGTCAGCGCCGGCGAACTTACGGTCGGTGAGGAGGATGGCGCGGTCGGCACCCATGGCGAGGGCCTCGCGGAGGATGGCCTCGGCCTGCGGCGGTCCCATCGTGATGACGGTGACATGTGCGCCAAATTGGTCTTTCAACTGGAGGGCCACTTCGAGGCCGCCCTTATCGTCAGGGTTCATAATGCTCGGCACACCGTCGCGAATCAACGTACCCGTGGCGGGGTTGATCTTGATTTCGGTGGTATCCGGAACCTGCTTGATACAAACTACGATTTTCATATCTATTTTTTATTTTCTGATTTCTAATTAATTAAGCGAACAATTTGGCGGCGATGACCATTCTCTGGACCTCGCTGGTGCCTTCGTAAATTTCGGTGATCTTGGCGTCGCGCATCATTCTCTCCACCGGATACTCGCGGGTGTAACCATAACCGCCGTGGAACTGCACGGCCTTGGTGGTCACCTCCATTGCGGTCTCAGCGGCAAACAGCTTGGCCATGGCTGCGTCGGCGGAATAGGGGATGTGCATGTCTTTCTTGTAGGAAGCGGAACGCACCAGCAGACGGGCGGCCTGAACCTTGGTTTCGAGGTCGGCCATCTGGAACTGGGTGTTCTGGAATTTGGCGATCGCCTTGCCGAATTGCTTGCGTTCTTTGGTGTATTTAACAGTCTCATCCATAGCACCTTGTGCAATACCAAGAGCCTGGGAAGCGATACCGATACGACCGCCGTCGAGGGTCATCATAGCGATTTTGAAACCCTTGCCGAGTTCGCCGAGCAGGTTCTCCTTCGGAACTTCGCAGTTCTCGAAAATCAGCTCGCAAGTAGCGGAGCCGCGGATACCCATCTTCATCTCCTTCTTACCGATGCTGAAGCCTTTGAAACCTTTTTCCACGATGAAAGCGGAGATGCCCTTGGTACCTTTCGACTTGTCGGTCATGGCCATCACGATGAAAACGGATGCCTCGCTGGCGTTGGTGATGAAAATCTTGGAACCGTTGATGATCCATTTGTCGCCGGCATCCACTGCGGTGGTCTGCTGCATGGCAGCGTCGGTACCGGCGTTGGGTTCGGTAAGACCGAAGGCGCCGATCCACTCACCGGAGGCGAGTTTCGGGAGGTACTTCTGTTTCTGCTCCTCGGTGCCGTGCTCCAAGATGGGAGCCATGCAGAGGGAGGTGTGGGCCGACACGATGACGCCGGTGGTGGCGCACACGCGGGAGAGTTCCTCGACAGCCATCGAGTACATCTGGTTGGTGCCGCCCTGTCCGCCGTACTGTACGGGAATCGGAATACCCATCACACCGAGTTTGCCGAGTTTCTTCACGGTCTCAATCGGAAATTTCTCTTCTTCGTCAACTTCCGCAGCAAGCGGCTTGACTTCGTTCACTGCAAATTCGCGAATCATCTGCAGGAACAACTCTTCTTTTTTTGATAAACTGAAATCCATTGTATGTTTTTTATGATTTAAATTTTTCTGAAAATGCGGCTGCAAAAATAATAAAAAAATATGAAAACGCAGCCATTAATCGGTTACCGTTTTACCACTTTACCCACCGCCATCACATTTCCATCGGTCATCCATTTGACAAGATAGATGCTGCTGGCGAAATCTGAGAGATCAATTTCGGTGGTCTCGCCGGTTACAGGCACGCGCAACAACAATTTCCCAAACGCATCAAATAATTGTATTTCAGCATTATCCAATGAAATGCCATTCGTTGGATATTGTACTGTGAACTTGTTGTTGGTGGGGTTGGGGTACAAGGTGATAGGAGTGGTAAAGAGAGGGTTGGCAATGCCGTTGGTGTGCAGGGTGAGGTGCAAGATGGCGGTGCTGTCGCAGCCGAGAGGTGTGGTGAAGGTTTGTTGATAATCACCTGATTCATAATAGGTAATGTCATTCCACGTATATTGTCCGTCCTCGGTTTCTACGGAAAATTCTGTGACAATATCACCGCAGAAGAGTTGGGTGACAAAGAACACGCCCGTGCTCTGAGGTGCGTCGGTGCAGATGTACTCAAAGCAGTGCCCATTCACCTCGAAGGAACACTCTTCGGGGTAGTTTCCGAGTTTCCATCTCAGGGCCAGTTCGCCAGAGATGACGGGCAGGGTGATGGTGGCGTCGCTGCCATCGTCGAGGGTGATTTCTGCAATTTTCGTCACACGGTTGAATACTTGTATCGTATTGCCCTGCCAGCTGTCGCCGTAGCTGTCGTGGAGGTGGAAGGTGATTTCGCAGCCGTCGGCAAAGGTCACCCATGTGGAGGCGGTATTGCGGCAGCCGGCCGTGTCGGTTACCGTTACGGTGTAGTATTTGGGAACTGCAGGAGAGACGGTGATAGACTGATCGGTACTATTATTGCTCCACTGGTAGCTCACGCCTTCGGGTGCGGTGAGGGTGACGCTGCTGTTGGCGTCGGCCATCACGGTATTGCCGGAGATGGAAATTTCAGGATAGGGATAACAGAGGTCGGGTTCGAGGTTGAAGATGGCTCCTTGGTAGGTGTTGAACACGTAGCTGCCGGGGTTGAGGTTGGAGACGGCGAAATAGCCGTTGTGCGAGCCCGACCAGCCCCAATTGAAATGGAAGTAGTTGTCCTCGTCGTAGCCGTCGCATACGAAGGCGTGGCCGCCGTCGTCGCCGGAACCGCTATAATACACCGGTCTGTCGGCGTTGAGTTGGGTTTTCAGCGCATTCACCCAGGAAGTTTCGCCGCTCTTGTATTGGAAGGTGCTGCTGGTATAGCCGAAATAATTGTGCATGGCGCTCGGCACATTCTCGCTATTGGCACCACTGGCACTCGGACTGTACATCATGTTGACGCTTACGCCGCAGTGATACAGCAGTTTGGCCACTTCTCCTATCTGGTTGCTGGAACTGCTGCTGTTGAGGTAGTCGGGCATCAGGTTGTAGTTGTAGGTGGCTTCGCCGAAATTGGCATACAGGGAGCCATAATCGGCATAGCCATAGTCGCCGTAGTTGGCCACGTAGGTGTGGCTGCCGTGACCTTGTGCGGGCCACTGCCAATAGCGCATGATTTGTCCCATGGCGGTAGCCACACAGCCGGTGATGGCCTTGTTGTTGCCTGTTCCGGGACAGAGTTGGTTGTAGTAGGGACTCTGGTTCCAGGTGGTGGTGAGCAGGGGACCGACGACCACCTCGCGGCTCGTGGCGGCAGGTTCGTTAGCGAGCAACTGTTGCCATGCCTCCTCCATGGTGGGGTAGGCGCGGGTGCTGGCACCGGCGGCGATGTCGCTCACCGCATCGCGGTAACTGTCGAGCCATGCGGCCACGTTGGAGGGGATATTCTGCGTATCGAAATGCCCTGTGGTGCTGTAGCCAAGCACCGGCAGCACGCTGTTGTCGGCCGCCGTCACCACAAAGCCGCCGCCCTCGCTGTTGAAAATATACACGCAGGGATTTTGTGCGGCATCGTTCAGCTGATAGGCCATCTGAAGCGCGTTGGTGGAACGGGTAGCCCCGTGCTGTGACAGGAAATTTGCCGCTGCCTGCCGAGCCGTCAGCGTGTCCACCGGACTGGCATTCAGCATGAGATGGGCGAAAATAAAGGATAAAGCAAAAAATATAATTCTTTTCATAAGGGTAAGAATGATGGAACAATACAATCTGCAAAAATACAAATTTTTGCTATGTAAAATGAAATTTGAATAATACAGATTCCAAAGAATTTTAAAATCCTCTATTTCTTTATGCCAACGGAATTATGGAGACCCGCTGCGGTTGGCTCACTTCCTCAAACACATATCCGAAGCCTTGTCGGCTTTTGAGGTTCACAGCGTATGGACCGAGCTTTTTGCGGAGGCGGGTGATGTTGACATTGACCGTGCGGTCGGTGACGATGATGCCTTTCCAAACGGTATCCATGATGGTTTGACGGGAGAGAACCTGTCCGCGCTGGCTGAGGAGAAGCACAAGGAGGTCAAATTCGGTACGGGTGAGGCTGACAGACTGTCCGTTGATGGTCGTGGTTTTGCGGTCGAGATTGATTTGGAGGCCTTGGAAGGTAAGAAAGCGTTTGCCGAGTCGGGCTTCCACAACATTCATTACGTAGTTGCCCAATTTCTCACATTCGGCGATAATGTCGTAATAGATGGAGCCGATAGCGTAGGAATAGGCTTGATTGTTGATGTCGCGTATGTTTTCTGCTTTGAAATTGTCGTGCAGAGTGTTGATTTCATGTTCGATTTCTTGCGAGGCATCAATGTTGAGATTTTCACGCCGGCCGCTGACAACGACCATCATCTGGGTCAGGGCTTCGTTCACCAATTGCAGCATTTCGTGCAAACGCGCGTACTGTTGGGCGGTGAAATTCTCATGAGACTCCTGACGGTGCTGAAGGGTTCTGGCCATCTTGAAACAGGCATCGCCAATGGATTCCAACTCGTTGATTTGGCGGAGCATGTCGCGGATTTTCCATTTTGTGTCATTGGAAAGATGTTCGTTGCTCACTTTCCCCAGATAAGTCGCAATTTCGATCTCCATGTTGTCGGCTATATTCTCGTACTTGACGATGCGCTCGTATTGGCGTTCGAACTCTTTTTTGTTTTTCTCATCCAGCAGGGAACGGGTCATGCCGAACATGCGGTGTATGCGTTCGGCAAAAAGCACAATTTCTTTCTGCGCTTGTAAAACGGAGATTTCTGGCGTGGACATCAGTCCGCCGCTAATGAACTGCAGTGCATTCACATTCTTTTTCTGGCTCCTATCAGGCAATAGCCGGCAAACCAGCTTCTCTATCTGGGGGATAAATCCGATGAGAATGGCGGTATTCAACACATTGAAGCAGGTGTGGAATAGGGCGAGAACAATCGGCAATCGCTCTGCCTGTCCCGACATGGAAGGATTGTACCCCGCCATTTCACACGTCAAATCAACGAAGGGATAGAAAACGCAGAGCACCCACAGCACCCCGAAAACATTGAACAACAGATGCGCCAGTGCCGCCCGCCGCGACGCAATGCCAGCACCCAATGCTGCAATATTGGCAGTGGCTGTAGTACCGATGTTTTCACCCAACACCAAGGCAATGCCCATGTAGATGGGCAGCACGCCTGTTGAGCAGAGCAGAATGGTGATGGCCATCACTGCCGCCGATGATTGCACGATGCAGGTGATGAGAGTGCCCACGGCCAGAAAAATGAGGATGGTGATGTAACTGCTCGTATCGAAGGAGGCAAAAAATGCTATTACATCTGCATTGTGTGCCAAGTCCATTTCTCTCCCCACACTGCTTAGCATGACCAACGACCAGAACAAAAACGCCAGACCAAACAGGAGTTCACCCACAAAACTGTGCCGCTTTGTATAGATGAGTACCATGCCGAGGATGAAAGCCGGAAATACCGCGTAAGTCAGGTCAACATTGTAGCCCAGCGTCATAATCCATGCGGTCAGCGTAGTGCCAATGTTGGCGCCCATGATGATGGAGATGGCCTGGGCTAACGTGAGCAGCCCCGCTGATACGAATGAAATGGTCATTACGGTTGTCGCCGATGAAGATTGCACGGCACAGGTGACAAAAGTGCCTGTGAGCATCCCCAAGAGTCGGTTCGATGTCATTCGTCCCAAAATATGCCTCAGCCCCGAGCCAGCTAATTTCTGAAGGGCATCGCTCATCATTTTCATACCAAAAATGAGTAGTGCAAGCGATCCGAGAAGTCTGAAAATCAATTCAATAGTCATAGTGTCAATAGGACTGAAAAATCCACTGCAAAGGTACGAAGAAAGACTCACATTTACTGTAATTAGGAGGTTACATTTCGGTTACGATTTCAAATACGGCTTTATAACCCTCTGACCATGTCTTTTTTTTATTTTTTTGTATTGATAATCAATGTAATTGGATTGTTTGGACTTTTTCTATAGATGGAGTGGTAGAGGCAGGCTGGAAAGGTGAAAAAAAGAGCCGTGGCACGCCACAGCTCTGTAACTATCGAAAAAGGGATTTCAAGAAATTACGATTACCGCACATACTCGTGCATGTCCAAACTCATGATGGGATCCAAGTCGGGGAGGTTCTTCGTTTCGATCTCGAGGAAAACAGTGGCCGCCACTCCTGATGAGCGGTCGGCGCCGCAGCGCACATCAATCACACCGGGGAAGTCGGCCCGGAACTTCTCATCGTTAAACTTCTTCCCTTCCGCATCTGCCGGCATTTCCAGCACCGTGAAGGCGTAGGTGAGCTCTTCTTTCCCATTCCACATCTCCTCTTTGGAAACACGGCGGCCTTTCAGGAAGGAGAGCATCGGATGGCACCCGCTCACAAATACCTGCAGCTCGTTCAGACAGAACCCCGTGAAACGCAGCGGGTTAATCTCGATGGGAACGGCCTTCTGACCATCGTAACGAAATTCGATGTGCATCGGGAAGTTGGTCAGATGCAAGGTCTTGTTGATGTTGGTAAGAAACTGGGTGAAGGGTTCCTCGTAGCGGTCGAAAAGTCCCTTGTTGGTGAGGTACAGACGGTCGGAGGTGTCGGATTCGTTCATAAATTTGTGGTGGAAGATGTTCAGTATCACCGGTTTCTCGTTTTCATCGTAATAGGCATCCACCGCATATTCCTCGCCGTGAATGTACTCCTCAATCAAGAAACGGCTTTTGCCGACCACAAACTCCGGAAAGTCGTTGCCGGTCTTTGAAAATTCTACCAGGAGATTGTCCACCGCCTTTTGGTATTCCTCGGCATTATGCACCACAAAAACGCCTTTGCTCAAAAAACCCACCGACGGTTTGATGACGCAGGGAAACTTGATGCTTTGGGTGTCGGCCTGCTTCATCTCATTGATGTTCAATTCTTTGAAAAAGAAATCGGGATAAATATCGCGACAGATTCTGCGGAATGCCGATTTATCTTTTACGATAGAGATGCTATCTAAAAAGCGCTGGTTATCAATATGGTCGTAAATCCATCCGAGGGCATTTTCGGATACGGTGTACAATTTTCCCACCTTTTTATATTCCTCGCTAAATTCTTGGTCTGACAGCACCTTGCCCTTCGTGATACGCAGTTCAGACATTTCATTTTTTAATACAGGGATCTCATTTTTCTCCAAAGTTTCTACCATCAAATCCGATACAAACGGTTTTTCTAAAATAACCATAACGTCTTGTTTTATAGATTGTTAAAATTGAAAATTATCTTTATAAAATAGAGTGCAAATTTATAAAAATATCAGATATTTTGCGAAATTCCGAATCAATGTTGCAACTTCCTCCGATATAAATACTTTACTTTGATGAATGAGCCTTTGAAAATCGCCAATTTAGGGTATTGTAAGGCTATGGCGAAAGGTGGAATTTTGCCGCCGAAATTTTATTATAGCTAAAGACGAAAAATAAACTAAAACAACAAAATTATGGATTTAAAAATAGGTGATATTCAAGAAACTGCATTGATAACATTGGCCATCCGTGCCAGCGAGACAGACCGTCCCAATGCGAGAATAAAAGATCTCAAGGCGAAGGAAATCATTGATACGCTGGGCGTGGATGTGAGCCAGTACGACCCTTTTATGTCGCATGAGGGTGTCGTAGCGAGAACCATCATGTACAGCAACCAGTTACAGGAACTTATCCAACAATATCCCGATGCTTTATGCATCAATTTGGGCTGCGGATTTGATGATAAATTTGTGCAGGTGGATAATGGTGAAATCGTATGGTACGACGTGGACTTACCCGATATTATGTCGGTTCGTCGAAAAATATATCAAGATCGCGAGCGTTGTATAATGAGGGATGGAAGTGCTTTGGAGTCGGATTGGACAAAAGGCTTGCCCAAACGCTCTACGACGATTGTGGTAATGGAAGGAGTGTTGGAATATTTCACCAAAGAACAGGTAACTACTTGTCTCAATATGTTGTGCGACTCGTTTGAACATGGCTTTCTGCTGGCGGAGCTTCACCACCCCATCTTGGGCAAAAATACCCAGCATCATGATGCGGTGAAACACACCAATGCCCAATTCCACTGGGGAACGAAATCAGGGAAAGAATATCTTGATTTAGAACCTCGTATGAGTCTGGTTTCAGAACGGAGTTACAATGAAGAAATGCGGAAATATTCTATCCGTGCCAAGCTTTTCGCATTCTTCTTGCCGTTTTTGAACAATCGGTTGGCGGTATATAAATGGTAAATTATGAATCACTTTTTACAATCATTTTTGGAAATTACGAATGGGATGAGCCCTTACCTTTTGCTGGGCTTCCTCATTGCTGGCGTACTGCACGTGTTTGTGCCTAAAAAATTCTACCACAAATACTTGTCACAGAACAACCGGATGTCGGTGGTGTATGCAGCGTTGTTGGGGATTCCGTTGCCGTTGTGTTCGTGCGGCGTAATTCCTACCGCCATCGGACTGAAGAAAGAAGGAGCCTCCAAAGGAGCGGTGGCCTCGTTTCTGATTGCCACGCCGCAAACGGGCATCGACTCCATCTTGGCCACCTTCTCGCTGATGGGCTTGGGCTTCGCCATCATTCGTCCTGTAGCCGCCTTGATCACCGGCATTTGCGGCGGACTGCTGGTCAATCGTTGGGTAAAAAACGACGAAGCAACGGCCGTTGTATCAGATACTTGTGCAATAGAAAGAGGCAATCCCTTGTGGCGTGTGCTGAAGTACGCCTATTTCGACATGATGCAGGACATCGGTCTCAGGCTCTTCATCGGCTTGCTGTTGGCGGCTCTCATCAATGTGGCGGTCCCCGACGAGTTTTTCCTCACTTTCGGGCATCAGCCTTTGCTGCAAATGTTGGTTATCTTAATCGTGGCGGTGCCGATGTACATCTGCTCTACCGGCAGCATCCCCATCGCGGCCGCGCTGATGCTGAAAGGGCTCTCGCCCGGTGCCGCTTTGGTGATGCTGATGGCAGGCCCCGCCGTCAATATCGCCTCCATTTTGGTGGTGCGCAAATCATTGGGGAGACGTTTCACGTGGATTTATCTGCTCACCATCGTCGGTTTTGCCGTGCTTTTCGGACTGCTGATCAACGCGCTCGGAATCAGTGCTTTCGGCCTGACTGAAAATTGTGGGATGCATAGCGCCTGCTGTCATTCGGAGGCCGTTTCGCCCAGCGTCTTTCAAATCATCTGTTCGTCATTATTATTATTGTTCATCATAATTGCATTGAGTATGAAATTTTTTAGCCGATTCAAAAAACAACAGGATATTCCGGAAGGAACGGTAGTATATACCGTGGAA